>Ga0134125_10000991_pt1 | contig 36152 bp, 23 predicted proteins | sample KB31751_FD_96464 | JGI IMG/M metagenome (GOLD analysis project Ga0134125, IMG submission 96464) | Terrestrial soil microbial communities with excess Nitrogen fertilizer from Kellogg Biological Station, Michigan, USA - KB3-175-1 | ecosystem: Environmental > Terrestrial > Soil > Unclassified ...
GACTTCTGGGCTCTCTCCGTCATCCTCGGCAGAGAAAAGGCTCCCGGCCTCTCAGCTCAGAAAGTAGCGTAGGATGTCTATGGCCGCCGGTTTCAACCTTCAACTAACTCCGGGACACGCTCTACGGCCGGATCGAGGTTTCGCACATACCTGTCGCTGAACTGGCTGCGCGCGTCGTCTACGAGGTCCGCCAGCCGCTCGAAACGTTTAGGATCGAGTTCTGCATCCTGCAAGAGGTTTTCATTTATCTCCAAAATGCGTTTGACGACGCCTGCATCTTCCAATTCATTCTCAAGCCCTTTCACTCCGTCCGGGTAAGCAAACGACATAATCGGCACGATCGTCCGAACAGCAACCTCGTAGGCTTTGACCACGTCGCAGTTTTGACCCGCGCGGCCCATCTCTGCCCGATATGCTTCCCGCGCGCTCGCTGCGTATGCAGGAAATACCTGAGACACTCTGTCCCATCCCAACTCGAACTGCTTGTATCGGGCAATCAGACCGGACGAATAGTCGTCAATGCCTCCAATTGCCTGATATGCCCGTTGCCGGATCTCGCCGAACGACGGCAATCCAGTTTTGCCCGCGCCGCAAGCAAACGACCGTCGGCATGCCGCTGGATCCGGCAAAACGATGCGGAATCGTGCGCTGTCGCCGGCGCTGCTGTTCAACAGCCCCGCGACAACCTCAAAAACATCAGGGTCGGCCACGAGGTGGCGGGGGTCGGCATCTGAATTACCGGTGATTTCCCTTGAATGAACCACCCCCTGGATCACAAACGTTCCCGGAGAACCCGTCTGCTGCCCATCGAGGGCACTGAAAACGGTCACTATTCCATCGGACGGGACAAGCTTTCCATCCGCGCCCGTGAGAAAGCGGCTTTGAACAGTGGAAAGTGCTGTTCCATAAAGAATCCCGCCGAAAGTGTCGGGCCAGTTGAAGCCGCTCAATCGAAGCTTCGACGCTTCACCGGCAATCGTAGCCAGAGGCAACGGCGGGCCGCTGCAAGGCGGCAGATGGAGACGAAACAGCAGATCGTTCTGTATCGGAGCCTTTCCAGTCGACAGCGCCCCCCGGAAGTCAAGAACAGCTCCATCTGTTGCCTCGCCGCCTTCCGGCTGAACCCACGAGTAAGGTTGGATCGAAGACAATGCGCGAACGATCGGTCGAACGCCATAAGTCAGGGCCGCCGCCGCGTAGGGCGACCCAAAGTAGGGTGTGCCCAGCGTAATGAGCTTGTGGAAATATCCTCGCTTGTAGTTCTCGTCTTTGAGGCTATTTGCGTCGTGCCAAATAGCTTTCGCGATCAGTCCTCCCATGCTGTGCGCGACGATATCTGCCTGCACGCTGGCGACTTCCAGAGGCGCGCTGTTTTGGTTCACACAAGCGTCGGAAGGCTGCTCCGGAATCGAGTCTTTGTAGGTGATAATTCCCGCGTTAATCTGGTCCCTGATTGGCCCGACGTTCCACTCCACGCCGATGGCACTGGCCGGAATGGTATGACCCGAGGGCTGCGGAAAGGCGGCCGCGACAGGAACCGCATTCGAGTAATCGACCTTGATTGTGCCGATGGGAATCTGATGCGACGATACCTGGGTATCGAAGTCTTTCCACGTACAAGCCGAAGATGCCAGCCCATGAATCAGGATGACAGGAGGCCTGACAATTTCGATTGTTTCCAGATAGGTTTGCCGGCGGGTTCCCTGTTCATAGCTTATTTCAAGATATACCGCCCGCGCCTTGCTCGAGCAGTCTTGTTTGTTGTATCCCTCCGGGCATCTGGTCGTGGTTGCCGCCGTAGCTGTGCGAGAAAAAGCCGTCGTTGCCGATGTCGCTTTGCGAACAAAGTTCATTGGCGCGCGATATACCATAAATGCCAGGCCCGCCGAGACTCCTTCCGGGACGGTGGGGTCCGATGTAGCGGTATCGGAGAATGCCTGTTGGGGCCGCAGGCTTTCCCAACTCTTTCCAATACTACCGACGCTGCCGTATTCGTCCGGCGAGTAACGCGCCTCCGGACAACCCGGCGGTAACGCGTCTCCGGGGCAATCAAAAGCTCGAACCTTCACAGTCACGCTGTAGCCCGCGCCGAACGTCGGAATTCGCAAAAGCAGTTGTGCAACTCCATCGGCGGAGACGCCTTCCACAACGCGCCCCCTTCTGCGGTCCGCTAACAGGATTCGGTCGCCGGAGATTCCGGTGTGATCCAGCAACGTTGTGCCGGGTTGATTCGTGATCGGATCCAGCAACGAAAGATTGCCGGGTCCTGTTTCGCCGACCTCGATCCAGCCGCCTGGCTCGACGCGGTTATCGAAAATGGAGTCACTCGCCGAAGTTTCCGATACCCAACTGAACAGAAATCCGCTCGCGAGCAGCGCAAGCGTGCTATCGCCGTCGGCTGTCATAGCCACGGGATAATCTGACCCCGCCACCTGCACCTTGCCCGGATTTCTCGTCGCAGTCCCATCCGCGCCGGTTATTGCGGAAGTTCGGCTGGCTGTTTCGCCCCATCTGAAAAATTGGCCGTTCGTCGTTGTGAACCACGCTCCCGCCCAATAGCGATCAACGACGCCGCCGGCCACAGACTCGAACGAATCGTTCTCGGATGCCAGCCAGACGCTGCGGGCTCCGGAGACCCCTTCGATGCGTTTCAATGGCTCATCGGCCCTTGCATACCAGAGCGTCCCGTCTCTTCTGACGAGAGCCCTAGTGGCGCCGGCGGCTGAAAAGCTCGCTACGCGGGTCTCTAACGGCGCATCGGTGACGATTCCTTCAGGGGCTATTCGGTGAAGGTTTCCATTCTGCAACAGAACAGCGCCTGCCATCACGTGCGCGACGCAGCGGATCGGTGTTTTTTCCGTCTCCCAGCGATATTTGAATGAGGGCAACTCTTTTGATGTCCTCGGAAGGATCGCACATCCCAGCGCTGCCTCGCATCTGGACGTCCCCAGCCCCGGATACAACCCCGCCATGACGTCAGGTTGATTTGTCAGGCGTTCGATGACCCCATCTTCCATAGTGCCGTCGCTCAGAATGAACCTGCCGTCCTGAATGGAAACGATGCGGGCCCCCCCCAGAATATTGCGAATCTTTGCGGCCGGATAGGTCACGGGATAGGAGCCCATCGCCCATACCGCAAGGCTTCCGTCGGAAAGGAGGGCCGTTCGGATCGTTTGCATCCGCAGCCCCGTCGTCTCGAGCGTCATCAAACCGGAGAATAAAAGCCGCTCGTATCTTCCAGCCGTGATTATCTCGACGACTGCAACGCCCGTTGCGTTCGAAACATTCGGCACAAGAACCGGGCGGCTGTCCTTAAAATTTCGAATCGCTTCGCTCCACGAATAAGGACCCAACCTTGTGAGCGTACCGTCCTTCTGTTCTTTATGAAACAGAGCCATCAGTGCCCGAAGACTCTGCTCGGCTACGCTTCCATCGTCCCGGACCCAGATTGCGGTGTCGCCGTCCAGCGCGGAGCGCGACATTGCGGGCTGATCTGAACATGCCGTCCCCGCGGCGGGAGGGCGTACCTGCTTCGCCATGGTTTGCGCGGTCGCGGAGGGCGTGCATGGCAACAACCCAATGGAAACTATGAGGACCAAACATAGCTTCAGGCAAACGGGTTGCGAGGCGCTAACCATGCCCGGCTTACTGTTTGCCGTCCGGAACTCGGATCCGTCTGGGGGGATTCACGGTGTTACCCGCCGGACTTGGCGGCTTCGACGATGCAGAGCTGGAAGCCGGCCCCGGCTCAATCGGAATCGGAATGTTTCGGTAAATGACTTCGAAGGAAGTGTTACCGGACGCGAATATCATGGAGAGTTTGGCGATTCGCATCACCTCCGGCGTGACACCCCCGAACGTGAGTTCGCCGGCGATAGGAGTGTTGTACGCGGCGTGGGCGGATCGGTAGCCTCGTTCGGGGGCGCCCAGCGATTCCTTGCTGGGCTGCTGTTGGATTCCCGCCGAATCGACAATATAGACGTTGCCCAGAGATACGTCCCGGTCGGCCCTGGTGTTGGTGATCGAGAACGAGCAGAGTATGGAAGCGGTGCCCTGGCGGCTGCAACGATTCAGTTGAATCGTGAAGCCCTCCAGGTTCTGGACGTTCGAAGAAGCGATGGGATTCTGTGAAGGTGCGACTTCTGCGACAGGATTTGAGGAATCTGTTAGCGGGACATTGCGAAATTCTACGCTCCCCATGGTTGCACCAAAAACGCCAAAACCACAGCCTGTATAAAATGCAAGCTTGAGCCTTGGAATCCCTGTGACGTCCGGATCTAACCCGGCAAATTTAAGTGAAATCGTCACGGGAACATTCTGGGCGATATTCGTCCAGGTACAGTAGTTAAATGCACCCGAAGACCCGCCGATTGTGATATTTGTAGGGTTCTTTTTGATTCCTTTGGAATCAATTAAATACAGGTCACCATTTCCAAGGGCGATTACGCCGTCTTTCTGAAGCGCCTCGGCCGTTAGCGAACACACCACGTTCTGAGTTCCCATCCGTTCACAACTCTTACCTACAATTCGTACGCCCGCGAGCGTCTGTTCCAGTTGCGGCGCCTGAGCCGGTCGCACCGGCTGGGTCGGCGCTTGCGTAGCCGAAGAAGCCGGCGGAGCGGAGCTTCCCTCGCCGAAGACGACCTGCCGAATCTCGGCGCGAGGAAATTCCTGCACCTGATTGTTAACGAGAAAACGGATTATCGTGCCATCCGAGCCAAGCCAGGTACCGGTAACCGACTTGCCATCACGAAAATGAAGAGTATCGCCGAAACAACCGGAAAGAAAAACAAGCATCAGTGCTGTAATGCGAAACATACCACCCCCAGGGAGATTTCTAAATCTAAATCCAAGTTCAGCGGCCAGATGCCGCGGGTTGCGAAACGGTGAAGGTCAATCGGGTTTCCGCGGGAACCTTGACACGTTGTCCGCTGAAAGCGGCGCTTCCGGCCCCTAACGCCCCGCCGGCGATCGCTCCAATCGCAGCGCCCGCCCCGCCGCCTGCGAGCGCTCCGATTCCGGCTCCGATACCGGCGCCGAAAATACCTCTTTTTGCCGTTTTGGCGCCTTGCGACTTGCTCTCTGAAGTCACAACGCCGGCCTCCAGGTTGACACGTTGCCCGTTGATCATAATCGCGACCAGTTTCAAAGTAAGAGAAGTACGGCCTTCGAGTCTCCCGGCCTCCCTGACCTGTTCTACGCGCAGAAATGCGTTGTCGCCCTTGTGGGCGACAGGAACGCCATTAACTTCCACCTGCTCGTCCAGACTGGCAGCGTATTCCTTGCCGGACTGCGCGGTCTGAGAATCAATGGGGTCAATTGTCCGGACAGCGATAGCAGTGCCTTGCGGAATGGTAAGACCGGTACTGACCCCCACGGAGTGCACGTCTTCGAAAGAAACCGATTGAATATCGGCTATGCGAAGTACCTGAGTACCGCCAGCGGTTGACAGCTTCAGCTCACGTTCATTCGCGGTATTCACAGAGCCCGTCAACTCACTTCCATCCCTGAGTACAACGGAATCCGGAAATCCAGGCGTTACGCAACAAAAACCGAAGATAAGAACGAAAGAAAGTATTTTATGCATGCTACCCTATGGGACTACACATCCGCCTGGGCTTTCGCACTTCTCCTGAACGCGAAGCTTGTTCCCGAAAATCAGCCGGTGGCCCTCCCCGTGGCAGACGGCAAGACGTGCCTCCCATGCAGGCACGTCAGAGGTCAACGGAAGGCGGAAAGGCCCAGGATATTCAAATACGATCGCGCCGTTCTGCAGCCCATCCCGCTCGGGGCACGACACGATTCCCGCTATTGGATCCGAGCAGGGTACCAACCCGGTTGATGCAGCAATCCGACACGGTCGACGCCTCTCAGGCTGCGGCAAAGCAGAGTTCGGTCCAAACTCGGAAAACTCCGCGTGTGACGGTGACGATGATGACTGGGTAATCGGTTGGGTTACGATGCTGCAGGCAGGCTCGCGATTCCCAGGGGAAATAGATTGAATATTGGCGGCAGGGCGCGATCGCAAGGTTTCCCCGACGCCGATCGGAATCTCGCCCTTTGACGCCGAATCGTTCGCCAGGCTTAGGGGGCCTTCCTTCAAAATCAGGACGCCGCGTGGCGCAATCGCTGACAATAACCTGCAAAGTCCCGCTTTGGCCAGAATCTTTGACATCGCGCCTCGCGCCGTCTCCGACAGTTTACCTAGCTTAAGACAGATGTAGAAGATCGGGTCGGCATTCATCGATCGCCGACGCGAAATTCCGGATGTTTTCTCACGATCACGCAAAACTGCGAGCTACCTGTCGAGCTACCTTAGCCAACCAACCTCGCTATGTGATATCCATCACTGTATGCCAAACTGTGAATAATTTAACAGATGCGACTCGCATTTCTCCTGGTAGCGACCCTCACCTGGTCTCGCGCCGGAACCCTTCGCGACCCCGATCCTCCGACAGCCCCCCGACCCCTCCGCCGTCTAAAACAACTCACCGGTCGACTTGGCTGGCCTGACGAAAGCACGCAATGCGGCATCACTCACGACGACGGCTACGGCTGGACCATCGAAGATCTTGCCGACCCCTCACCCCCGCAGGCGCTCGCCGATGGCTCTATTCGGGTGACCGGGACCGGCTGGGGTTCTCTTCAATGGCCGTCCTGGGCTTCATTTCTGCGCGGCGAACAGCCGCAATGGGTCCATCACGATTACGCTTTGCCCGGCGGGGATCGCATGAACAGCGATGAATACCCGTGGGACGCCACGATTGAGAACGATATCCTCTACGGCGGCGCGATGACCTCGCGTTTCTTCGACCCCTCGTGGTATCACGCCCGATTCTCGGCGGACGACTCCCGGTCCGATGCCCGCACCCGCCGCGTATATCCATTCTTCCGCGATGCGCTCGGCCGCTGGCTTCGCGCTTCGGAATCCATCTTCGGCCCTACCGACAACGATTCATGGATCGGTCACAATTACGGCCACCAGTTCCTTACCGATGAAAATGGCCAGCAGTGGGTCTTCTACGAACGGGTCGACGACAACTCCATCAATGGCCTGCCGAATCGCACCGAGCTCTTCGTCTCGCGAATGCTCGATCCTTTCCACGCCGACCCTCAGGGAAAGCGCATCGTCACCGTCGAACGCTCGCCGGCATCTTTCTACCCCTCCACTTTCTACCCCTCCACTTTCTACCCCTCGACCAACCGCGGCGTCGATCAACTCAGCGAAGGCCCGCGCCCCATCCGCATCGGGAATTCCTATGTGGTCGGCTACAGCAGCGGACCCTGGAACAGCGCCAGTTACACGATGAACTTCGCGGCATCGACGAACATCGACGGGCCTTACCGGCCGCAACTTACAGCCGATGGGAGCGACCTCGAAGATGTCGGCTTACCTCTAAAGGAGCGCTACGGGATGACGTGGGGCCCGGGCCGGCCCGCACTCTTCTACGATCCCGACGGCGGCCTGTGGATGCTGTTCCACGCCAAAGACGCTCAAACGCCCTGCGGCTTCCGCAACATCTATCTCGCCCCCGCGGAAATCGAAATGGGCCCCGATGCCCTCCCGCGGATCCATCTGGGCGGCGCGTATGCGGCCCCGTTTCATACCCGGGATATGTTGAACATCCCCGTCGCGGCAACGGGCACAGGGCACTATGGGAACGGCAATGGCCGTGTCAATTCGGCCGCTGCGGCGTTCAACCAAGATCAACCCGAAACGCGGCCGTGATTGCCATCTCGGATGCCGGGATTGATTCATCGGAGCATCGTTAGATGAAATTGGCGGTTGGCATCAAGTCGCGTGTTCTTTTTGAAGCCATTTCAGATTGCTTTTCCCGCGCGGCGGGTATTTGTGCATGTCGCAATCTCGACGAAAAGCCTGACGCCGAAGCGTAAAGGGCGAGACACGGCCCGGCGGTGGCAAGCCAGGCCGCGCCCAATCACCCATGCTCGCCGAGACGACAGGGGGCCGCCAATGCCGGCACAGAAATGCCGCACAGGCGATGAATACACCAAGGCCCCTGGCAGGCGTTTACGAGTTCACTGGATTCCGGCGGTATGGTCTGTAAGACTGGCGGGTTTGTAGCGCGTGCTGTGTCAGAAAGGCTGGCGGTGATTCATCTGTCGCGCCCGTGGCGGCTGATCCATTTGGCCGTCGCGGCGGCGGGACACCGCTGTTCGCGGTGTTCGAAAAGCAACCTGGACTTCAGCAGGTCAGCGCATTTTAAATCCGGCGACGGGCGCCAGACAGCGACAGCGGGCTGGTTATCGAAGAGAGGCTGTCTGAAGCACGCGCAGGAAGTGTGGCTTTTCCCGTTTGCGCGCAAGCTGAAGTTGATCGCGAACCATGCGACCACGCGGTACGCGGGCACTTCCGGAGGCGGAAAAGGGCAGTCCGCAAGGCCGCCGGGTAAGCGTACGGTGTTGCGTTGCGCATTTGCCTGAAATGCAAACGCACTGAGTAGAGGGGCAGATCCCTTGACGTAGCAGCGGTCGGCGCTCCGGTGAGGCAAGCCGCCCGGAATGGCGGCCGCGACCAACAATTCGCCGCCCCAAATAAGATTTCTCGTCGCGCGGCGCCTTATCCTGAACGGCGAACGAACGGCAGCGCCGCGGGTCGATCAAAAGATGAACTTGGCCGCCAGTTGCACAACACGGTAATCGCCCGACTGCAGGCCGTTGTTGCCGCTGATGTCGTTGGTGATCTGGCCGAAGTTGGACGCGTTGAAATTCTGCGAAGCACTGGCCCCGCCTATCGGTCCATTGCCGGGCGAGTAAGGGTTCAGGTGGTTCGGCAGGTTGAACGCCTCGGCGCGAATCTGCAACGTCTGCGCTTCATGGAGTTTGAAATTCCGTGATAGCGCCAGATTCAACTGGAACACGCCGGGCCCTTTCAGGTTGTTCAGTCCGAGATTGCCGTAAGTGCCCAGTGCAGGAAGCGCGAAGGCGGCGGGATTCAGCCAGTGGTCCACAGTCTGGTTGTCGTTGTACGGGTTAACGCCGGCATACTGCGCGGGCTGCCCCGCCACGCTGGTCAGAGCGCGGTCGGGACCCGCCAGCACCGAGAATTGCTGCGCCGACCGGATACTCAGGATTGGCGCCAGTTGCCAATCGCTCGCCAGCAAACGGACCGCTTTGTTGGTGAATCGCGGCAGGTTGTATACGGCGCTGAGATTGAAGTTCTGGCGCACGTCGATGCCGACGCAGTTCGCACGCCATTGCCGGCGATTGCCCGGGGGCGCCACGCCGCCGTTGGTCGGGTTGTTGTTCCAGGGGTCGCTGATGCAATGAGACCAAGTGTAATTGGCCAGAAGATTGAGCCCGCTGTTCACGCGCTTCTGCACCGAAAAGTTCACGCCCTGATACTCCGCCGTGCCGCCGGGGTCCGCGAATCCGATGCCCGCGTAGTAAACGCCGGTCGCGGGATTCTGCAGGTAAAGCGGTCTGCGCTGGTTGTAATTCGTCGTCGAGTTGCAACCGGCGGTCACGCCCGCCGGACACGTGCCGAGTGGAGTGCCGGCTGTGTTCGGAACCAGAACCGGCGCGTTGATGTTCTCGCCGCTGATCAGGTGAATCGTGCTTGTGCCGAGGTAGTTCGCGCTTACCAGCCATCCCGCTCCGAACTGGCGCTGGAGGCTGAGGTTCCACTCGTTGACGTACTGCGCTTTCCAGTCGGTTAAAGGGGCCGTTACGTAGCTCCCGCCCGTCGGGAATGGAATCGTCTTCGCCTGATGCCCAAAGGAGTTGGCCGCGGCCAGCAGCGCCATCGGATTCTGCCCAGCGGGCGAGAAACCGGGCAGTCCGGCGAAGGTCGTCCAGGGATCGGTCAGGGTCGATCCTGAAACGGAGATCAGGTTCCCGAAAGGCGGGCTGAACTGCTCCTGACTCAGCGCCAGCATATTCGGGCGATCGCCAAACATACCGTATGCGGCGCGGATCGTCATCTTGCCGTCGCCCCACGGGTCGAACGCAAGACCGACGCGCGGGAAAAATTTAGCCCACTGCGGGCAGTAAAAGTAATTGCCGCAGGCATATTGCGGATCGCCGGACACCACCAGACCCACGGGCGCATTCACGTAATAGCTGCTCTTGATCCCCTGGTTGAACAGCGTCTGATCGAAGTGCTCGTCCTGCGCGGGTGTTTTCTGGGTTACCGGAGTAGACGGCTCCCAGCGGACGCCGTAGTTCAGGGTCAGGCGCGGCGTGATCTTCCACGAATCCTGAATGTAGAGAGCCATATAGTTTTGCCGGCTGTAGAAACCGTAGAGTGTGCCCTGCGAGAAACTCGCCGGCCGCCCCAGCATGAAATCGGCAAGCACGCTGGCGCCCCCGCCCGCGCCGCTGATGGAGCCATCGAATATGGGCGTGCCGATTGCGTTCGGCCCGGAGAAGTAGTTCAGCATCTGCCGGTAAAAGCTGCCGCCGAACATGACCTGATGGGTGCCCTTGATCCAGTTCACGTCATCGTAAAAAGAGAGCAGCGGGCCGTTATGCGAGGCGCCCGGCGCCGCCGATACGCCGCCGATGGTGAACTCCGGCGTTGCCGTAATCGCGATCACGTTGCCCGCGAGCGGGGAGATGTTCGCGCCCAGCGATGTCCACGAGGCATAGTTATCCGGAATTTTGGCGACGTTTGTGCGCGAGCCGCCGGCACGGAACGCATTGACCCAGTTCACCGATGGAAGCCAGGTGTGCCCAAGCGTAATCGAGTAATCGAGGTCGTTTACGCCGAAGGTGTTGAGCGATAGCGGGTCCTTGCCGTCAAAGGTGGAACCGACGTTGAGTTTTCCCACGGTATAGCGGCCGAACATCGACTGCTTGTCGTTGATCTGGTAATCGATCCTGGCGACGCCGAGATTTTCGTCCTGGATCGCCGCAAGCCCGTAGAGCACTCTGCCGCATGGATCGTTCGTGACCGGCATGGTCTTTACGATGTTTACCGCCACAGGATTCAACTGTGACGAACCTATGGTGTTGTTGTTGAATCCGAGCGAGGCCGGCAAGTTGATTTGTCTGCCGCTGTTGCAGCCGGGAGTAGTGATTGCGGTGAAATCACCCGACACCATGGCCTGAGTCGGAATGAACGCCGTGTTCTGCGCCGAGTCGGACCGCAGGTTGGTGCGCTGGAAGCCGCCAAAGAAAAACAGCTTGTCTCTTTTGATCGGGCCGCCGATTGTGCCGCCGTACTGGTTGCGCTTCAGCGTGTCGCGCGTCTTCGCGAAAAAGTCGCGCGCGTTGAGGTCACCATTGCGCAGAAACTCGAATGCATCCCCGTGGAACTGGTTAGTGCCGGACCTGGTAACCGCATTGACGGTGGCCGTCGAGTGGTAGCCGAACTGGGGCTGCACGCCGCTGGTTTCCACTTTGAACTCCTGCAGCGCATCGGGGAAAGGCAGCGGGAGGCTGAGGTTGTTATACGGATCCTGGTATATCGAACCGTCCAGCAGATAGGCCACCGCGTCGGGCGCGCCGCCCGCTATGGAAACCACGACGGTCGGGTAATTCCGCACGCTCTGCAGACTCGTCTGGCCCGGATAATTGGCCATGCCGGCGAGGAAGATCAACTCGTGAACTTCGCGCCCGTTCAGAGGCATTTCGAGCACGCGCTGCGTATCGACCACCTGGCCGATGCCGCTGTCGCGCGTTTCGACGTGGAGCGCTTCGGCCTGCACCGTGACTTGTTCGTTCAGCGAACCGACGTTCATGGCGACATTGATCGTGGACGCGGTGCCAACTTCAAGAACGATGCCAGTTTGGACGTACTTCTGGAAGCCGCTTTTAGTGACTTCAATCATGTAGGGGCCGATTGGGAGGTTGGGGATTTCGAACCCGCCGTCGGCGCCGCTTGTTGAAGTCCGGATGGCCCCGGTTGCCGTCTGGGTCGCTTTGATTTCAGCTCCAGGAATGATTGACCCGGTGGAGTCTTTGACCGTCCCGCCAATTTGAGATGTTTGCGCCCACGCGGCCGCGGACGCGAGTAAGCAAAGAAGCAAAGCACGAACGATGTGCATCCGAACTCACCCCCAAATTCAGTTACCCGACCAGGGAAGTGTCACCGCGGGGCCAATCCGAATCGCCCCGGCGGAGATTAACATGGCTGGGATTCTACCACTGGGAAAATTTGAATGCGAGGGGGGTACGGCTTCGATGTGTGCGGCTTCCGCGAACAGTAACGCGGGGAACAGCTACCGGATTGCCAATGCTGCGGATAGAATAATCGCCGTTGCACGACCCATTGCGAGAATCGCGAAGTTTGCCGGATGAACGCGCCAGCGGCGTGCTGTTCGTTGCGCTTTTTCTACTGGCGGGGAGCGGTTGCGCGGCGCTGATCTACGAAATTGTCTGGCTGCAGCTTCTTCAACTGGTGATCGGCGCATCGGCCATATCGCTCGGGTTACTGCTGGCGGCTTGGATGGGTGGCCTGTGTCTCGGCAGCGCGCTTCTGGCACGCTTCGTCCCGGACTCGCATCATCCGCTTCGCGTCTACGCTCTACTGGAACTGGGGATCGGCATTTTCGGTCTGATCGCGTTGCCCGCGGTTCCTCTGGTCGGGCGGATCTACCTGGCCGGAGCGGTGCCGGGAACATCAGGCCTGGTGCTGCGGGGTTTGGTGGCGGCATTCTGCCTGCTGCCCCCGACGCTTCTCATGGGCGGATCTTTCCCCGCTATCGCACGATGTGCCGGCACGTCGCGCCGCGGCGTGGCATGGACAGGATACTTTTACAGCGCCAATATCGCGGGAGGCGTCGTTGGGTGCCTGGTGGCGGGGTTTTATTTGCTGAGGATCTTCGACATGGCGGTCGCGACCTGGACCGCGGCCGCAATCAACGCCATTGTGGCAGTGGTGGCGTGGTCGCTCTCCCGGCGGCCGCTCGCGCAAACTTCAACCGCTACCCGAGATGCAGCAGCCGCGCCGCGAAATTCCCTTCCCCGCTACCGAATCCTCGTATTTTTCGTGATTGGACTTTCAGGGCTCACGGCGCTTGGCGCGGAGGTCGTGTGGACTCGACTGCTGTCCCTCCTCTTAGGAGCGACCGTTTACACGTTTGCGATTATCCTGGCGGTTTTCCTGATCGGGCTATGGGCCGGGAGCGCAGCGGGATCCTCTCTCGTGAGGCGGTTGTCGAGTGCGACCGCCGGTCTCGCGGTCTGCCAGATGCTCCTCGCGTTCGCCTTTACATGGACTGCCTACACTCTGGCGCATTCCCTGCCCTACTGGCCAGTGGACCCCTGGCTTTCGCTCGATCCCTGGTTCAATTTCGAACTCGACCTGATGCGTTGCGTCTGGGCCGTCTTACCGGCTGCGCTGCTTTGGGGCGCGAGTTTCCCCCTGGCCGTCGCCGCGGCCACATCCCGGGAGGATGACGCGGCCCGTCCGTCCGGCGCGGTTTATGCAGCCAACACAGCCGGAGGCATTGCCGGAGCGCTGGCATGCAGCCTCTGGCTGATCCCCGTTATGGGTTCGCGTGACACGCAGAAGATACTGATCGGGCTGTGCATCGTTTCGGCGGCTACTGCCACTGCAGCAGCTACCGACGGTATGCGGAGGGTTGCGCGCCGGTTTGTTCCACGAGTTGCAGTTGCGGCCGTGGGGGGCGTCCTTTTCGCGGCATTGGTTGGCTGGGGGCTTATCTCGACGGTAGGCGATGTGCCCTGGCAGATGCTTGCCTATGGACGACGGATGGCTCCGATTGTCCGTGCATTCGATCTTTACGATCGCGCCAACCCTACGAAAGTGCTGTTTCGCGGCGAAGGCGTGAACTCCTCGGTTGTCATCGCAGAGCGGGCCGGCCAGCGCCAGTTTTTCGTGAGCGGGAAAGCGGAGGCATCCACCGCCATTCTGGACATGCGCCTCGAACGCATGATGGGACATTTGCCCGCACTCTTCCATTCCAAACCGCGCTCCGTGCTGGTTGTAGGCTTCGGGGCCGGCGTGACTTCCGGGTCTCTGACCAAATATCCAGATGTCGAAGATCTGGTTATTTGTGAGCTCGAGCCCTTTATTCCGCCGGCCTCCGACAGGTATTTCAAAAAGGAGAACTATGGCGTGCTTCACGACCCGCGTGTGCGGATGGTTTACGACGACGCGCGGCATTACGTCTTCACCACACGCGATAAGTTCGATGTTGTGACGACCGACCCGATCCATCCGTGGGTAAAGGGAACCTCGGTTTTGTATTCGAAGGAGTATTACGAGATGGTGAAGCACCGCCTGAATCCAGGCGGTGTGGTCGCGCAGTGGCTTCCGATCTATGACAGCGATCCCGAGACGATCAAAACGGAGCTGGCGACATTTTTCTCTGTTTTCCCGGACGGCACCGTATGGAGCAACAATCTGAATGGGGATGGATTCGACCTCGTGCTGATCGGCCAGCTTGATCCAGGGCCCATCAATGTCGATGGGCTCCAGGCCCGCCTCGATCTGCCTTCTTATGCAGGTGTCGTCCAGTCGGTCGGCGCCGTCGGGTTTCACTCCGCCGTGGAGTTGCTGGCAACCTACGCGGGCCGGGCGGCCGACCTGCGTCCTCTGCTTGCGGACGCGCAGATCAACGAGGACATCAACATGCGGCTGCAATACATTGCGGGTCTTGGATTGAATTCGATGGCCTATCAGAGGACCTATCGTGACATCCTGCAGTTCCGCCAGTTTCCCAAAGGATTGCTGACAGGTTCGCCGGGCGGGCGGATGGATGCATTGAGAACTTTGCTGCGCCCGATGAGGTGAACAGACCGGGGCGCTCAACAGTGTCGCAACACCAAAGTGAAAGCCGCCGGGAACAAACGTTGTTCTCGGCGGCTTTTGACTTATCCCAGGTAAGCGCACTTACCTCAGAACTGGAATCGTGCGATTAAAGTTCCCGAGCGGCCTGCAAAACCGTAGGGTGTGTTCGGCAGCACGTAGGCGTTGATTACGCCGAAGCCGCTGGTGAGAATCGTGCCGTTGCCTGCTCCGCGAACCACCGGATTCTGCGGGTTGGTCGTGGTTGGGCTGGCGAAGTAGGTCCGATTGAAGATGTTCACGAATTCGCCACGGATATAAAAGTCGTACTTGCGTTCCTTGCCCAATCGGAAATGACGCCCGATGTTGGCATTCTCGCTCGGCACCCGCGGCCCCTTGAAATCTTTGTAGAAAGTCGACGTGGAAGCGCACACCGCGTTCGCTGGACACGGCTGCCAGGCTGCCGGATTCAGGACCTGTGTGGTGTACGGATTCCAGGTGCTGTGGTCGTTGATATCCACGCCGGGCGTATACAAAGGCTGACCCGGAACCCGGATATCCTGGCTACTTAGAAAATTCGCGGTGGGGCTGGTCGGCGGCGTCAGATACGCGCCGCTTTGGTAGCTCGAGAACCATCCCACCTCCCAGTCGTGGCTGAACTCGTTGACGTATTTCGGGAGAAAGTGGGCATTCGGCACCGTGTAAGTCGCATTGAAGTTCAGGACCTGGAGCGGAAGGTTCTGCAATTGCCACACGGAACTCGCCGGATTAAAAAAGTCCTGGCGCCCCGGGCGCTGGAAGCCTTGTCCCCAGGTATAGTTCAGACCGGCCTGAAGACCGTGCGACATGCGCTTGGTGACTTTGATTTGCAGCGAGTCGTATTTGGTGTTTCCCGTGGGAGACCCGGTGATGCCCAAATTTCCGAATTGCGGGAATGGATAAAGGGCGCTCTGCAACGAGTTCGTTGCCGGGAAGCCGCTATACGGCAGGAAATTAGTGATACCGCTGGCCTTCAGATGATTGACTACGGCCGCGCTATTGAGCGACTGCGTGATAAGGCCGCGATCGGTGTAGTTGTCGTAACTCGTGCTCGCACAGACGCCGCCCCCCGAAGAACAGGGACCAGTTCCCGGATACGGATAAAAGCCATACTGGGCGTAGGTTTGGGGTGAAATCTGGCTGAGCCGGCCGAGACTGCCGGCGAGCCAGACGGCCCGATTGGCCACATAAGATGCTTCGACCACGAGATTCCGCGAAATCTCCCGCTGGATGCTGATGCTGAATTGATTGATCCGGGGCGGCCGGTTCTCGTTTTTATCAGGCACTGTTGGCGTCTGCCCTGCGACACCGGCGGTGCCCGGCACCGGGTAGATCGTCGGATTGGTGACCGGCCAACTCGGCTGTACAATGGCGCCGGGCGTCTGGATATTGACGAACGGGTTGATGCCCGAAAGTGGGTACGCCCCGCTGGCGCTCACAAGGCCGCCGGCCGGGTTGGCAATGAACTGATAATTGAATCCCCATCCGGCACGCAATACTGTCTTCGGCGTGAGCTGATAAGCGGCCCCGATTCGCGGCCCGATTCCGTATTTATAAGCCGATTGATAGAAGTCGCAATTGCAGGTGCTGGCATACCGGTACCCGCCCAGCCGTCCCCCGGCGTTGGGATTGACGACAGTCGGGTCGAGCTGCCCCAGGCGCCCGTATTGTTCGTGCTCCGGGGTCGCGTAATCATAGCGCAGACCGTAATCGAGCGTCAGCTTGCGCGTCACCTTCCAGGAGTCCTGCGCGAAAAATCCCCACAACTGATAGCCTTCCCGGTAGAAGAGATAGCTCGGAGTTTGTGTGCTCGAGGCGAAGTCCCCCAACAGGAAATTCGCGTACCCATTGCCATAGTTGAAGCCATTGAAGCCTACGGTCGGAGTGAACGGTTGCGCAGTCGCTCCCAGGTTTCCCGCTGAGCTCGCGACCAGTGTCACTCCCGAGAAATCCGCGTTTCCGCCGATCACCGATTCCAGCTCGAGCTCCGAGCCGAATTTGAACGTGTGCTTGCCCTTTACCCAGGTCGCATTGGCATTGAATGTGGGCCGCTGCTCGTAGATTTGGGACTGCAATTGGCCGGATGTTCCGATATTTTGCATCCCGCCTATGCCCGTGCAGGGGGCAACGCCGCCGATAATTGCCGCTGCGCCGAGGGTGCACATTCCGGTGATGCTTGGGGTCTGGCGGTGCTGGATGAAGCCGGTCAGGCTGAATTGGGAGGGGTCGAAATCCAGGAAAGGAGCCTTGTCGCTGAAACTCGTGCCCAGGTAACCCGCGCCGAAGTGCAGCAGAATTGTTGGAGTCAGCGTGCGGTCGTAATTCAGTCTCAGCGTTGTGGTCGGAATGAAGGCGCCACGATAGGCGCCGATCGAGAACGGCAGGCCGTCCGCAGCCTGAGGACCGCTATTTACCGCGCTCTCGGCGTTGGTTCTCGACCAATAAAACGAGACCTTGTCGCTCGGAGTGATGATGTGGTCGATCTTCAACCCGGGAATGACGGAATATTGCCCACCGGGAACGTTGGCCGAAAGGTTGGACGTAAGGTTGGTATTCCCCGGCGCGGGAAACAGCTTCTGAAACGCCACCGCCGTGGGGCTGAAGCGGCTCTGTGGAATCACGTTATTCGGGAAGGGATTGGCATAGCCCAGATTGTTGGAAGGATTGACGCCGCGCGTCAGCGGATCGTAAATTTCGTTCGCGTACATAGGGCGGCCCAATGCGTCCGTGTAGGTGGCGTTGCCCAAAGGCGTGGTTGGAATGCCATAGGCGGCGCAAAGGCTGCAATTCCCATTCGGCGAGATCGCCGAAAAATCCCCATTCCGGTACGCGGCCGTCGGCACCGTATCGTTAAAAGAAAAGAGCTGTGTCAGCTTGTATTCCTCATAGCTCCAGAAGAAGAAGGTCCGATCTTTTCCGTTATAGAGCTTGGGAATTCTGACGGGCCCTCCCAGAGTGCCGCCGAAGTCGTTTTTCCGGTTGCGCGGCCGGTATTTACCGCCATTGCCGCCCGAGGTGCTGCCGGCTCCTCCGCTGACGCTGAATGGATAACCGGCGTTCAGATCCTCATTGACAAAATATTCGAAGCCGGTCCCGTGATATTGATTGGTGCCCGACTTCATCGTGGTGTTGATAACCACGCTGCCGGCCTGCCCGAATTCCGGTGCGTAGTTGCTGGTCTGGAAGGCGATTTCCTGGATCGCATCCACGTTGGGCTCGTTCATCGTCGTGTATTCATAGTTGTTGAACAGACGATTACTCGCGTCCTGGCCTTCTACTTTCACAATCTCACTGGTGACGAATCCCTGGCCGAGGCCGTTAATCAGAGTGCTTCCGTTCCCGCCGTAAGTACCCGGCAGAGTCACCATGCTGCTGAGGAAGTTGCGGAGGCCGTTGGCTTGCCCGATGGTTATCAAAGGCAGTTCATCCAACTGCTGAAGGGTCACGTTGTGCGCCATCTCGCCGCTTTCGGTCTTGAGCAGGGTTGCTTCCGCCGACACGGTGATCCTCTCGGCGGCCGCTCCGACTTGCAGCGGAATGTCTTCACGCAGCGTCTGGGCTGCCGTGAGGGCCAGATTCGAGTGCGTGTAGGTCTTAAACCCGGCGGCGGTGGCGTTCAGGATATAGGTTCCGACCGGCAGGCCCGGGACGGTGTAATTCCCGGCCGACGTCGATGCCGCCTGGTAAACAGCGCCCGTTTCCGCATTTCTGGCTTCGATCGCAACCCCGGCTACGACGAGACCGGACGGATCGGTAACTGTTCCTGTGATTGAGGCCGTAGCGCCCTGGCCAAATGCCAGAGAAGCCACCAATAAGAGAAAAGCAACAACTCGCAGACACCGAGCACCCATGCTTGAGCAACCCCCTTTAATCTGTAGAACTCCATTTCGGAGCCGGCTAAACCCATTCAGCGGTTTCGGTGATTTTATGCTGGCTGACTGGCGGTGTCAAGCGTCGGCGTAGTTTGTGGCAGCATAGTTGGAGCAACACGAATCACGCGGATGGGATAGCCGTGTCTTGCGGCAGCACTTCGAAATCCGGGTTTATAATCTGATGGATTCGTAACTTCGATATTCAGGCGCCACTCGAAAGGAAACCCGCCATGCGACGACTGCTCCCATTACTGATCGGCGCGGCGCTTCTCAGCGCGCAACCGCCGCCGGACATTCGCGCCTGGTGGGTTGCTTATGTCGATATCGCACCAGCATCCAGAACCGCGGCGATCGCCGCTGTCAAGCGATACCGCGAGGCAAGCCGCAAAGACGAGGGATTTGAGCGGATCGAGTTATTCGAGCAGGCCGCGCGGCCCGCACACTTCTGCATCATCGAAACCTGGGCCAATAACAAAGATCTCGATGCCCATGCCGCATCGGCGAATGTCAGGGACTTCCGCGCGAGAATCGACTCGATGAGACTGAGCGATTACGACCAGCGGCCTTACAAGACTCTTTCGCTGAGTGCTGCTCACAATGATGGAAGCCGCGCCACATTCGTGATCACACACGTCGATATTGGCGGCCAGGGAACAAATGCCGCGGACCTGCTTCGGAAGCTGGCTGAAGCTAGTCGCAAGGAAGAGGGCAATCTCCGGTTCGATGTCTTACAGCACGCAATGCGCGCGAACCATTTCACGGTCATCGAAGAATGGCAGAACGAGAAAGCGATCGAGAAGCATGCGGGGTCCCCTCACACGAAGGAATACCGCAACCTCCTGGCGCCGATCTCCGGCGGCCCCTTGGATGAGCGTCTTTATCGAGCCGTGGAGTAACCGTCTTCCCGGCGTAAGGGCGCACAGTCTTCGCGAGTACTGCGACAGGTCATGGTAATGCTCAACCGTCGTGGGCGCGTCGGCTACCAGCAGACCGAGCCAAACGCCGGTTCGACTTATTGAAGGCCGCATCCTACGGGACCTCGTAAACTTAAACACTATGGCGCGTGTTGTCTGTTTGCTCGTGCTCGCCTGCCTGGCGGCATTACCATTTTTGGCGCAGGATGAGGCTGGGCCCGTATTCGGCGACACCGTCGTGAGCACCTCGGCACTGCAGGGAAAAGTTTATCCGATCAAACGCGGCACGAAGCACTTGCCAAAATTTGAAAAGCTGAGGCCGGCGGGATCGATCTACACGACGAGTTTGAACGTGCGGCCGCGGTCTTTCCGCGATGGCTTTCCAGGCGTTACCAAACGGCAGGAATGGTTTGCAATCGAGTATACCGGCAAGTTCTGGATCGAGCAGGCAAGCACGTACCGCTTTGGCATGCTCTCGGACGACGGCTCACGTCTTTGGATTGATGACGAAATGATCGTCGACCTTGATGGCCTACATCCGCCCCTGGGGGCCGCGGCGAGTGTAGTGCTTTCGCGTGGGTCGCATCGAATGCGAGTGCAGTACTATCAGGGGCCGGGATATGAGGTGGCGCTGGTATTAGCAGTAGCTACCCCGGACAGGCCTTTCAAAATCTTCCAAACGGATGACTTTCTGCCGCCTCGGGATCCCGCTGGCTGGATCGAGGGAACGATCAGCAACATTGATCGACCGCAGCAGCCATGGATACCGAAGTAGCCGCCGGCGCCTGGCATCCTTTAAAAGTTGCGTTTGTGCGACAAGTCAAGTCCGATTTTCGGGTTTGACGACGACCCTGTAATGGCGAATGGAGCAACAGTCGCGTTCTTGCGCTTCAAGAAGGGCGTCGCGACCTGGAGGATGAGCTTCTTTACGCCGGAGGCTGCGTCGGGAAGAGTTCCTGTCGTGCGCAACCTGCCGTGTATGTCAACCTGTTTCGAAATCAACTGAAACGTTCCGGCCATCGCAGCGCTTGCACCGGGAAAATCGAAGGAGACGCCGGTAAGCCTCGCGAGTCCGTTACGAACGGTCACATGGCCCCGCAGATTCGAGACCGCGGTTTGCGTGTCTTCGGCATCTTTGGATTCCTTTACGTGTAGCGCGCGGGCTTCGGCGCTGGCGGCCAGGTCGTTTATCGGAATCTGGCGGGATGAGTTGGTGAACTTTGCCGATCCGACGCCGAAATCGCCGGCGAGGCGCAGCTTTTGCAGGAAATGCGGGCCCGGCGGTACTTCGGCGAACGCGTGCAGCGTGACGGCCCCCGTCATTGAAGCTTTCTTTTCTGCCGAAAAGTAATTCAACAGATCCTCGACGCGGCCATTGTTCACCGCGAGTTCGAGATGCGCTGTCTTGCCTTGCGGGCCTGTTTGGGTGGCGGGCTCGTCGCCGGCGATTTTACCTTTGGCGACCACGGTGGTGCGGGCTAACCGCGCTTCCACCTCCGTCAGATCCACATCGGCATCGCGCGCGTCAACCGACGCGCGGTAGCTGGCGCTCAAGTCGACGGAATGCTCGCTGCCGTCGATCCGGAACCGGGGAACGCTCAGCGTGCCGGAGACATCGATTCTTGCGAGCGTGCCCCGAAAGTCGCCCTTCGCTGCCAGGATTCCATGCAGACCGCCGATGCCCGCAAGGTCCACATTAGCGTACTGAAAAATGCCCCTTATGGAAGTTTCGTCAGGCCTCCCGCTTCGCCATGGGCCCGCCTGGCCCTCGCCTTTGAAGTCGCCATATGGCTTGTTCGTAAGCAGCGATGCGCGGAACTGCACCGTCCGATCGGGGGCAACGTCCTGCAGGATGATCTGCTTCGCCTCGACGCGCAGGTTGTCGAAAATGCATGCCGAATCGTCGATCTCGAGTTCCCCGATGCCTCGGATGCGCGGCCTGATGCCGCTGACGAAGAGCTCCGCGGAGCCGCCGGGCGGCATGGTCAGACGCAATCCGGCGATGGTCGCCTTCGACAGCGCGTGCGTCAGCAGTCCCTTGTAGCTGCCGCGGACGCTCAGGTCGCGCACCCCAATCCAGGTGGCGTTGCCCGCGTGTGGACGGCCGTTTTGCCGAGATACAACGCTGATATTGGCGGCAACGAACCCAGGCGGAAACCAGGTCTGATGGAACTGACCAATGGCGAGATGCCCCTTGAGGTGTGTTTGCAGTTCCCGGGTAACTGCGTCCCGGGAAAATGGCCACCGCGTCGCGATGCTGACGGCTACGGCGGCTGCAATCAGCAGCACCGTCGCGAGGCCGCGGACAGCCAGGGTGCGCGATTCGTGCTGCAGCACTCCCTTGGGCATCATCTGCGGCTAAACGGCTTTGCGGACCAACAGAAAGATAATGAGCCAGATTGCCAGGAAGACGAAAAAGAGGATCTTCGCGATACCCATGGCAGCGCCGGCAATTCCAGTGAATCCGAGCAATCCCGCGATGATCGCGATGACGAGGAATATCAGAGACCAGTGCAACATGGAACCGCAGACTGCAAGCGATTTGCCACAAGGCGCGCAACCTGGCAGAGAGGGTGCGATATGTAAGCAGGCTGGAGCGTCTGGTGGGATCAGTCTGCGAAGGCCAGCACCTTCACCGCGAAGCGGACGGTAGCGAAATGTCGATTCCATTCCGTCCGCTCCGCCGGGCAACACATTTTTCCTTTTTCCGCTAGCGAAGAGCCTCCGACTTTACGCTCGCCTCGAGCATCTTCACCACATCCGCGCTCGGCTCCGGATCGATCTCGCGCACCGTCGACAATGGGCCGCCCACCGTGTGATAGTGCGCCCCCGCCACCAGCAGTTTCTCCGCCGGAAAACGCGTGATGATCTCATGCCCGGTCTCGGTGACCACGATTTCTTCCTCGATACGCGCCGCGCTCCATCCATCCTTTGAAGGCCAGAAGGTCTCCAGCGCAAAGACCATCCCAGGCTTGATCTCATAGGAATGCTCGAGCGAGACCAGACGGCTGATCACCGGCTTCTCCCAGATCGCCAGTCCGATTCCATGCCCGTACTGCAGCCCGAATGCGGCCTCTTCATCCGGAAATCCAAACTCCTGCGCCTTCGGCCAAACTTCGGCGATCTCGCGCGTCTGACGCCCCGGCCGCACCAGCGCGATCGCCGCGTCAAGATAGTCCCGGCAGCGCTTGTAAGCGTCGACCAGCGCGTGGGTCCCGAACCCGATCGCAAAGCATCGGTAGTAGCACGTCCGGTAACCCATATACGAATGCAGGATGTCGTAGTAGACGGGATCGCCCGGCCGCAGGACGCGATCCGAAAACACGTGCGGATGCGGATTGCACCGCTCGCCCGAAATCGCGTTGACGGCCTCGACATACTCCGAGCCGAGATCGTAGAGCACCTTGCTCGCAAGACCCACCGCCTGGTTCTCGCTCATGCCAGGCTTCATGGCGCGATACAGTTCGTCATAAGCGGCGTCGACCATCATTGCGGAGTGGTTGAGCAGCGAAATCTCGTCCTGCGTCTTGATCACGCGCGCGGCGGACATCAACTGCTGCCCGTCCACCACCGTGATCCCTTCTTTCTGCAGCGCGAACAGCACAGGGGGCTCGACGACATCGACGCCCAGCGGCTGCTTGTGGAGGCCCCGCATTTCGAGCTCGATGCGAATTTTTCGCGCGACGTCTTCGGCCCGGCCCATTTCGGGGGACATAGCGCCGCGCAGCATGGAAATGCCGGCGCGCGAGCGCTCGCCCATCCACGGGCAATTCATCTGGTGATGCTTTGCGGCGGACCCGAAGTCCCACATAATGGGCTCTGCGCTTCCGCCCTCACCCCGGGGAAGCAGCGCGAAGCGGCTGATCTTGTCCTGCGCCCACGTCCCGATCGCCGTCGCCGTCAAATAGCGGACGTTGTTCATGTCGAACACGAGCAACGCACCCATCTCCGACTTCTTCAGCTCGGCTTTAGCCCGGTCGAGCCGTTCTTTTCGCAGACGATCGAAGTTGATCCTCTGCTCCCAGTCGACCGCCATCGAACCATAAGTCTTGATCGCCATAATTGTTAATTCTCCACACCGGACATCCGCGCCAGCACGTCAAACACGATCGCGAAGTCCTTCCCGGCCAGCCCCATCGCCCGGGCGGCCGTCAGCATCTGATTGGCGCTCGCGGACATGGGCAGCGCGACATCGACCTGCCGCCCCAGCTCCAACGCCAGCAGCATGTCCTTTTGCATCATATTGACGTTGAACCACGCTTCCTCCGGCTGCCGCAGCACGAAGGGGCCGCGGTACTGCACCATCGGCGACGCGACCGCGCTGTGGGTCAACACATCCACCGCCACCTCGCGCGGGATACCGCTCTTTTCGGCGAGGAGCACGCCTTCCGAAAAGGCCAGCATCTGAACCGCAAGGCTCAAGTTCGTCGCGATCTTCATCACCAGCGCGAGCCCGTTGTCGCCCACGTGTGTCACCTTTGGACCGATATCGAGCAGCAGAGGCTTGACGCGCTCGAAGGTCTCGCGCGCACCGCCCACCATGACCGACAGCTTGCCCTGCTGCAGCGTAATCACGCTGCCGGAAACCGGCGCGTCCACCATGTCCGCGCCCTTCGCCCGCACTTTCGCCGCGAGGTCTCTCGACACCGCTGGACTGACGGTGCTCATATCGACGATGACTTTTCCGGCGCCGATACCGGCCAGGATTCCGTCGGGACCCTCCGCGACACCTTCCAGTGCGGCCGAATTCGTCACCATCACAAAAACAATGTCCGTCGCTTCGCATACAGCGCGCGGCGCGGCAGCGAACTTCATGCCTTTGGCGATAAGCCACTGCGCTTTCGACTGCGTCCGGTTGTAGCCGGTGATGGTGTGGCCGTACTCCATCAGGCGCGCCACCATCTGGCCGCCCATCACTCCAAGACCGATAAACCCGAGATTCGCCATTATTCCACCCAGATGGTCTTGATGTTCGTGAACTCGCGAATGCCGTGCACGCCGCCCAACTCCCGCCCGTGTCCGGACCACTTTACGCCGCCGAACGGCATTCGCGGGTCCGACACAACCATCTTGTTCACGAAGACCATACCGGACTCGATCTCGTCGGCGAAACGATCGCGCTCGGCGGAGTCGTTGGTCCACACGCTGGCGCCCAGTCCAAAACGGCTGTCGTTCGCAATGCGAATCGCTTCTTCGATATCCTTCACGCGGAATATACAAGCGACAGGGCCGAACAATTCCTCGCGGTAAGCGGGAGAATCCTTCGGGATATGAGTCAACACCGTCGGCGAATAAAAGGCTCCCTCTGCTTTTCCACCCAACAAAACTTTCGCACCGGCCGCGATGGTCGCGTCAACGTCGGCCTGCAGTGATTTCGCCGCCTCGGCGTTTGCCAGCGGGCCGATGTCCGTCGCCGCATCCATGGGGTCGCCGAGCTTCAGCGACTTCATCTCCGCCACAAAGGCACTCTCAAAACGGTTCGCAATCTCTTCGGCTACGATGAACCGTTTCGCCGCGATGCAGGATTGCCCGTTGTTGATGACGCGCGCCTTTACCGCCCAAGCGGCCGCTGCGTCGATATCCGCGCTCGGCATCACAACGAAGGGATCGCTGCCGCCCAGTTCCAGCACGACTTTCTTCACCCGCTTTGCCGCCGACACGCCGACTTCGACGCCCGCGCCCTCGCTGCCGGTCAGCGTCGCGGCGGCCACGCGAGGATCGCTCAGAACCGCATCCACCTGTTTCGCGCCGATCAGCAGAGTCTGGAAAGCGCCTTCGGGAAACCCCGCACGCCGCAGAATTTCCTCGATCTTCAACGCGCACTGCGGCACGTTCGACGCATGCTTGAGGAGTCCGACATTCCCCGCCATCAGGCCCGGCGCAATAAACCGGAATACCTGCCAGAACGGAAAATTCCACGGCATGATCGCAAGCACCACACCGATCGGCTGATACTTCACATAGCTGCGCTTTGCCTGCGTCGCGACATCCTCGTCGGCAAGAAAGCGCTGCGCGTTTTCCGCGTAATACCGGCACGCCCAGGCGCACTTCACGGCTTCATCGATTGCCGACCGGAGCGTCTTGCCCATCTCGAGCGTCATCAGCCGCCCGAGATCTTCCTTATCGCTTTCCAGGATGCTCGCGGCCTTGTTCATCATCTCCGCGCGCGCCGCAAAGCTCAGCTTGCGAAATGCCGGGAACGTCGCGGACCCGAGCGCAATCTTCGCCTCGACCTGAGCAGCGGACAGCGGCTCGAACGATTTGACTAACTGCCCGGTCGCCGGATTGATCGTCGCGATCGCCATAGCCAGAGTCTATACGGATCGACCGCTCAGTCCAAAATACGGCGCCGCCGCCAGCATGTGGCGGTCATTGGTCCAGACTTCCCGTTCTCCGAGCTCGTTGGCTGTCGCGAGGTGTACGGCGCCGCCGGTGCGAATGAAGGAAGTGGCCGGCACCGCCAGAATGAGAGCGCACGTCCGGCGAAGAAGCGATTCGCTGACCGGCAGCAGGTTCCACAAGCCGCCCTCCACATCCCCCGCGAATCGTTTCGCGACGCCGCGAATATCCACGGATGTCAAGCTTCCCTCTCGCAGGCACCGGTGCAGCACCCCGTGAAATTCCGCCATCGCCAGGAGCGACGACTGGATAAGGTCGGCCTTCCGCACGAGGTCGCGCACCGATGCGGATTCCGGCTCGTGCAAATAATACTTGGCTATGTAAGTAGTGTCGAAGTACACGCGTCAGCGATCACGATCTTCTTCGATACCAGGGGTGCTGTCCGTCAAAGGGAGCCGGGCCGCGAACCTTTCCGCGCGTTGAATGATCCGCTCCTTTTCCACTGCTGTCAAGCGGGACACCGCGCTGACCGGACGCAATTCCGCCACCGGCTCGCCGCGGCGCTCAATCACGATGACGCCGCCTGCCTCGGCCTCGCGCACAAGCTCAGAGGTATTGATGTGCAGATCGCGCACCGACGTCTTCCTCATATATGCTACATTGTAGCACTTTGGGCGCCGCTACTCCTCGACCCGCACGTAAACTGTCGTTGAAGCGTCGCCCTGTTTGATCGTGAACGGAATTTTCGAGCCCGTCGGGATGTGATGGAACGGCACCTGGGCATTCACCTGATTCACACCGACCAGGCCCGGCGCAAGTCCTGACCAAAGCGTGAATATACTGGCGCCCCCAATCGTGATCTCAGGCGTGGTGGTGGTCCCGGCCAGCGGACTCGACGGCCCGGCACTTCCGGCCGTGCTCGCCGGCGTCACCGCGCCCAAACCCGTCATGTAGATATTCAGCACCTGGTTCAAATGAATCGGTGTCGCGTCAGTAATCATCTTCCCGTCGACTGTCCGGATGATCACCGGCGTGCCGTCGCCGGTGCGGAACACCGCAGGCGCAGCTGGCTGGATGGTGAAGGTGAACGGATCGCTCTGACCCGCGGCGCTGCTGATCGATATCGTCGCGTTACCTGAGACTCCATACGGCAGTTGCGCGTTGATCTGGCCGGGCGAAACAAAGAGCAGGGGCATGGCGAGCGAATTCGCGTAGAGACACACGCCGCCTAATCCATTCGACAGCGGGACCTCGCTCGCCTGCGCCGTGGAGTCGCTGAGGTTCGAGCCCCAGATGGTGATCAGCCCGCCCGGCGCGACGCCCGCGCTTCCATCCGCCGCGCTCGTAACGCCGGTGATGGCAGGCCGAGCCTGCGCCGTCCCGAAAGTCGCAGGGATGGCCGTGAAGCCGGAAGTCGAGAGTTGCACGACGAAATTCCCGTTCGCCAAAGGCGCCAGTGTGCGCATGAAAGCGAGAAGACTTTGTCCGGTCTGATCGACCGGCGTCGTGAGGAGACTGGCGTGCGTGGCCGGAGCCTCGCCTTCCCGCATCGGCCACATCGAGGCGAACTGGTCCAGGGAAAATTGTTCGATCGTGCCGCTCCCCGCCGATGCCGGTACCAGGCTCATCAGCCCCCGGCCCCCCATGATCGCGGCTCCCGATGATGCTCCGCCCAGCAGATCGATCGCGCCCACTTCCACCATGGCGCTGTTGAAGACATGCCGGTCAGCTACGAACAAATCGTCGGACAGCGCGGCGTAGGCTCCCGCCAGCGCCGCGGGATTTTTCCGGGATGAGATGAAAGCGTTCGCGTCGGAGTCGAAGAGCGCCACGGTGCCGTCAGGCATCGCCATAAACATGGTGCGGCCCGACGGAGATGCCGTGAGAGCGCTCGCGATATCCACGTCGTTCTTGAAAATGCCGATCGCAGCCGGAACGCTGGCCACGCGCGCCGCGAAATCGATGCGCACCACCGGGCCGGTCGCGCCGCCGCTCGGCCGGGTCGTCGCGAGTATCCGGCTCAAATAACTCGAAGCCGCGATGGACCGCGCATACAGGCCATCCGGCAACAGAATCGGGCTGGATGGCTGCAGCGTATCCAGATTGAACACGCTGATCAACTGCGAATTGTCATTGGTCACCAGCAGCCACGACGCCGGGCCTTCCTGATAAATCGCCATCTGCACCGGCGTGTTGCCCGTGCGCAGAGCGGCAATCTGCGTGAATGTCGCGCCATCGAAAACAAGCACCTGGTTCTTGTCCTGCCGGATTGCATAGAACCTGTCGCGCGCCGGGTCCGCGAGCACATCCACAATCTTGCCCGGGACGTTGTAGATCGCGCCCTGCTGATCCGGATCGCGCGTGTTGATGAGCAGCCGCACCGGTTGCGGCACGTTCACAGCCTGTGTCGAGGAAATTTGCAATTGGACAACACTGGTTCCCTTTTGACTCTGGAAAGCGCCGGGATCGATGCGGACCTGAATGCGCGCCGGCGTCGTCCCCGCATTCGCGGAGAGTGTCACGCCCGGCGCACTGGCTTTCAACGTGAACTCCGTGTTGCCACCGCTGGGATCGATGATGTCGAGGAAGTGCGTGACCGCTTTCTGATCGCAACCACTTGCCTGAAACAGGAGATCTTCCTGCATCGCCTGCACACGATGGACGCTGCCCAAATCGCCGACCGGGAAGATCGTGACTCCGCTGTCCGAAATGGCGTACATGCTCTTGCCGCTCACGAGACCCTTGCCGGCAAGGTTCTCCCGCAACTGGAATCTCTCGCGCACCGTAAGGTTGTCGGAATCCACCACATGCAGAAGCGGAGGCCCGGGGCTCGCCACATCCAATGGCACCTGCGCATAGATCAGATTGTTGGCGGCGTCAAACGCGTGCCCACCGATATTCAAATCGCCAGGCGCAGACGGAAATTGCGCGACGGCGACCAGATTCGCGTTTGCGAGCCCCCAGCCGGCGAGGAACGTGGAGCCGGTCTGGTCGACACTAACAGCCAGTGGTCCGAGCGATGGCGATACCGAAAGTTTTCCGACCGCCACAGTGCGCGCATTCACGTCGTAGCGCACGATTTGCGCCGAGTTCGAACCCACTCCGACCGCGGCATAGATAATGTTGCCGTCGCCCGACACGCCCGCCGACGCTTTGATCGCCTGCGGCGGGAACGTCGACCATGAGACAGGCAGCGGCGCTCCGGAGAAAGCAACCGGGTCGAGGCTGCTCAGTGTGCCGCTCGCCGGGTCAAAAAGGCTGATTCCGCCAGTGTGGATCACCAGCGCCTGCGAACCATTGCCGAACGCCACGGTCAGGACCGACGCCCCGCCGAGACTGACGGTTTTGACCGCGTTTGCCGAGTTCAGATCGACGACCGATAGTCCGGCGGAGGAGACGTCCGATGTGGCGGACGCCGCGTAGTGGCCGACAATCAGGTAATGTCCGTCGGGCGACAAAGCCAGCGAGGAAGGCTGCGCTGCAACACGAATGGCGTTCCCGAGCGAGCGAGTTCCCATGGATATCTGTTCGACGCGGTTCGCGGTGAAGTTCGCGGCATAGACGACCCCGCGATGATTGTCGAGGGCAATATCGGAAATCTGCCCGGGGATCGGGACAACGGTCCCAAATGTCGCGGCATGAGCGCCGGCAACGAGTAAGAGCAGCAGGGCTGCTGGAGACAGGCGAGTGGTCACGCAGCCCGAAGGGGCAAGTCATCCGCCAATGCCACATGCAGCGGCAAGAGCTTTGGATTCAGCAGTCCGCGGCTCTTAAGAACTGGGCCGGTGTCCACGCCAGTTATCACCCGCAAGCCGGCTGCGTCCTGAAGTTTACTTCGCCGCCTTCAACTCCGCGACAAACTCATCGACTTTCGGAACGCGCGGCGCCCAGCCGTTTTCCATCTTCAACTGCGCGAGCAATTGGTCCTGCGCGACGCCTTTGTTCACCAGTTCCCGCGCTTTCGCGATCATCTTGTCGAACTTCGCCTTGTACGCCGCGACATCCGCCTTCGTCAGCACCGGACCATTCCCCGGCACCGCCGCATCGAAATCCAGCTTCAGAACGCCCGCCAGCACATTCGTCCAGTCCGTCGCGCTTCCGCCGCCCGCGAAATCGATCAACGGATCGGTCGTGCCCGTCGTGATCACATCGCTGAGACACACGACCTTCGCATCCGGGAAAAAAACGACCGTATCGCCGCTCGTGTGCGCGCGCCCGAAGTGGTGAAGTTCCACCGTGACACCGCCCAGCTTGATCCTGTATTCCGCGCCGGGATAGGTCACGCTCGGCGGCGCCGGCTTCGGATTGGACTCATATGTCACCAGATTCGTCTTCAGGTTTTCGGTCGCGACCACCGGCACGCCGGCATCGAGAAACTTCTGGTTGTTCCCCGTGTGGTCGGCGTGATGATGCGTGACGATCAGATACTTGACAGGCTGATCCGATTTGCTTTTGATGAGCGCCATGAGCGCGTTGTAATTCGCATCGCCCGGCAGCTTTCCATCCACGAGGATGATCCCCTCGTTCGTGACATGAAACGTCGAGTTCCCGCCCGCGCCCGTGACCATGAACACGCCCGGCTTGACCTGTTCGATGGCCTGCGCCGGCGGAGCGCCGCGCCCCCCGCCGGCTCTCCCACCACCACCCGCCGGAGCCTGCGCGAACGCCGCCGCGGCGACAACCGTCAATGCGATCAACAAACGTTTCATATAAGCTGCTCCGGACGAATGGGCAAACTGCGAATTCTCTTTCCTGTAGCCGCAAACAGCGCATTCGCCACCGCCGGGCCGATCGCGGGCGTGCTCGCCTCTCCGATCCCCGCGGGGGCCTCATGGCTCGGGACGAGATGCACTTCGATCACCGGCATCTCGTCGATCCGAAGCACCTGGTATTGATCGAAGTTCCCCTGCTGTACACGGCCCTTATCGATCGTGATGCCGCCCTTCAGCGCGGAAAGCCCGAATACGATGCCGCCCTGAATCTGCTGCACCACGCCCGCCGGATTCACCACCTGCCCGCAATCCACCGCGCACACAACGCGATGCACGCGATACTTGCCGGCGTTCACCGAAACCTCGACCACCTGCGCGTTGAATCCGCCGAGATTATTCACAACCGCCACGCCGCGGAATCGCCCCTTCGGAAGCGGCGTGGCCCACGCCGCCTTCTCCGCCGCCAGATTCAACACTCCCAGCAGGCGCGGCTGTTTCGCGAGCAAATGCCGCCGGTACTCCACCGGGTCCTTCGCTGTGGCCGCGGCCATCTCGTCGATGAAGCTCTCCGCAAAAAACGTGTTCTGCGAGCATCCGACCGATCGCCAGTATCCTACCGGGATCCCCGCTTCCGGCGGATGATACTCCACGCGGAAATTCGGGATGCTGTACACCACGCTCGAGATTCCATCGACGCCGTTGCGATCCACACCATTCTGCAGCCCGGAGAATGACGGCGATGCCACTCGCGCCGTCCACGCTACCGGCCAGCCATCCTTGTCCAGCCCGGCCTGGAACTTCGTCAGCGACGCCGGGCGATAGATATCGTGCTGCATATCGTCCTCGCGCGACCACGTGAGCTTGATGGGAACACCCGCGGCTTTGGCGATCTCGATCGCTTCGTCCACATGCTGGCCCGGACGGCCGAAGCTTCCGCCCAGGTAATACGTATAGACGTCAATCTTTTCTTTCGGCAGGCCCGTGATCATCTCCGCGGCATCGCGCGCCGCGCTCGGAATTTGCGTGCCGGCCCAGATCTGGCAGCGATCGGCCTTCACTTCGACCACGCAGCTGTGCGGCTCCATCGGCGCGTGCGAAAGATACGGCGCTTCGTAGAGCGCATCGATCGTCTTCGCCGCGCCCGGCATCGCTGCCTCGGCATTACCCGTATTCGTCGCGACCGCGCCGGGTTTGGCAAGAAGGTCCGCAAAAATGTTGTGGATGCTCGAGGTTGACGCCTGTGCCAGCGCGCCTTCGTTCCATTGCACCTTTAGCACCCGCCGGCCCTGCATTGCGGACCACGTATTATCCGCGATCACCGCCACGCCGTTCGAAATCTGCAAGACGTTCTTCACGCCGGGCACGGCTCGCGCCTTTGTGGCATCGAAGCTCGCGACTTTGCCGCCAAAGACGGGGCAGCGCTCCACCACCGCATACTGCATTCCGGGAACGCGCACATCAATTCCATACTGCGCTTTCCCGGTCGCCTTCAGCCTGGTGTCGAGGCGCTTCGGCGACGTCCCGATCAGCTCGTACGCCGCCGGATCTTTCATCGCGATCTTCTGCGGGGGCGTTATTTTCGCTGCCGCCTCCGCCAGGCTTCCATACGTCAGCCGCGCATTCGTCGCGATATTAACGACCGCGCTCTTCTCCGCCCGGCATTGCGAACGGTCCACGCCCCATTTCTGCGCCGCGGCGCCGATCAACATCTCGCGCGCGGTGGCGCCGGCCTTGCGCAGCGGGTCCCACGACGTCCGCACGCTCAGACTCCCGAACACACCCTGCAGCACAGGCGATCCGAACACCCCGTAGTTCGCCGGATCGACCTTCGCGAACTCCGTCCGAATACGGCTCCAGTCGCACTCGAGCTCTTCGGCGAGCAGCATCGAAAGGGCCGTCATCGATCCCTGCCCCAACTCGGCGCGATGAATCGTGAGCGTCACGCTGTCATCCGCTCCGATGCGGACGAACGCATTCAGCTTCGATTCCTCGGCCGCTGTCTGCGCCGCGAGCTTCGCGCTCTCCGGCAAATGAAAGGCGACAACCAACCCACCGGCCGCCGCTGCTCCCGTTCTGAGGAAATCGCGCCGCGTACTCACTGTGCACCCCCTTTAATTTCAACGGCCCGGTGAATCGCATGCCGGATATCCTGATACGTTCCGCACCGGCAGATATTCCCCTTCATGACCTCATCGATGTCGCCATCGGTCGGCTTCGCGTTCTTCGCGAGCAGCGCTGCCGCCTGCATGATCTGGCCGGACTGGCAATATCCGCACTGCGGCACATCGCCTTCTATCCAGGCCCGCTGCACGGGATGGCTTCCATCGGCCGACAGACCTTCGATCGTCGTGACCCGCTTCCCCGCGACGCTCGACGCCGGTGTGATGCACGACCGCACCGCCTCTCCATTCAGATGCACCGTACACGCGCCGCAAAGCGCCAGCCCGCATCCGAACTTCGTGCCGGTCATGCCAAGCGTGTCCCGCAGGACCCACAACAAAGGCATCTGCGGCGCGACATCGACCGTCTGTGACTTGCCGTTCAAATTGAATTGGATGGCTGCCATGGACGCTCCTCGTGCCTCAGCATATAATTCCCGCCCAGGTCCCGCAACTGTGCCGATTGAAACAAGGTGACTCAGATTTTTCCTACAGTTGTGGCATAATTCGTACAATGCGCCGAACTCCTCGATGGACGTACTATGTCTCACTTTCCGTGCTCCTCGCCGGCACGGCTTGGGCGACGAGCGTTCCCAGCCTGACTTTTGAGCAACTCACCGATCAATCCGACTTCGTTGTTTCCGGGCAAGTGACACGCTCCTGGTCGGACTGGGATTCGGACCATAAATTCATCTGGACTCACTATGAGATCGCCGTGGCCCGCTCGCAAAAAGGAAAGTCCGGCGCAACCGTCACGATCAGCGAGCCCGGCGGTATGGTCGGCGATCGCGGCATGTCAATCGCAGGGTCCGTGGGCTACCGGCCTGGCGAAGAGGTCGCGGTCTTCCTGCAACGAATGCCCAATGGCTACTTGCGGACGACCGGCTGGGCACAAGGCAAATTCAAGATCGACGCATCCGGCCACCTTCACGCCGAAGCCCCTGCGCACGGACTCGAACTCGCGGCGCATTCGGCACGAGGCACATCGTTACGCACACTGGAAGGCATCACAGTCGCCGATCTCAGCACGCGCGTAGGGGCGAGGCTTTCCGTACTGCGCCAGGGGCGGGGGAAATAGATGAATACAATGCGAATGCTCAAGACAGCCGCCGGCGTTTTATTCCTGGGATCGACATGCTTCGGCTACATCCGCCTGGTAACAAATGTCGTCGGGGACGCGTCGCCGGCCGCATTGTTCCGCACGGACAATGCCGGTATTCAATTTCTGTTGAATAGCGGGGTCACCGCCGGATTACAGAGCAGCGCCTCCGGCAAGGCAGTCACCGTTATAAGTCCGGGGAGCGACCCGGTCGCAGCCGTACGCAACGCGCTCGCGACGTGGAACAGCATCGCCACGGCAAAAATAAAATTCCTGCCGCTGAAACCGACTAGCGCAGGCATCGATGCAGGTGACGACGCTATGGTGATCGCGGTGGCAGCGAACGCCTCGGAGATCAGCATACTCGGAAGCGCGCTTGCGGTCACAGCGACGAGCTACGCTATTGCCGATGGTGTCCTCAACGGCGGGAGCATCGCCAAAGGCGCCATAATCGATTCGGACATCATCATCAACCCCGCCTACGCTTTCTCGACCGATGGCTCCACGTCGACCGACCTCCAGGCCGTACTCACACACGAATTGGGGCATTCGCTTGGAGCGAATCACACCAACATTCTCGGCGCGGTGATGTTCCAGTTCAACTCTGGCCAGCGCTTTCTCACCGGGGACGACCTGACGTTCGCCAATGCCAGCTATCCGGCGCCCGGAAGTCCCGCTCTCGGCGCCATCAACGGCACCGTCACCCTTACCGATGGAACACCTGTTCCTTATGCTTTGCTGACTGCCTTCGACGTGTCGAGTGGCATCACGACAGGAGGCATTACCTCTTCCGACGGCACATACTCGCTCCAGGCGGTTCCGGGGCACTATCAGATTTACGCGGAGCCTTTGAGTGGCGCGATCTCAATCAATGTTTACCTGAGCGCTGACCAGGCAAGTCTGGCGAAGAGCACAAAATTTCAGACAACATTGTTCAGCGGATCCGTTGATGTCCCCTCTGGCGGGACCGTCACAGCGAATATCGCCGCAACCCCAGGCGCCTCAACTCTTGCATCGCCCTTTGTGGCGGTCACGGAAGTAAACGCCGCTGCATCCGGATCGTTCGTTCAGGGAGGACCGGTCAGGATCGCTTCCGGACAGTCGGCCGACCTTATTCTCGCCGGGACCGGGTTCTCGACGCTCAAAGATTCGAACTTCGCCGTCTATGGGAACGGAATAACGCTTCATCCGGGTTCCGCGCGGCCCGACGGCAACAGTCTTCGGGTGACTCTCGATGTCGCCGCGCGATCCACACCATCGCTTGCAAGTTTCATCGTCAGCAGCCCCGCGGGAACGCTTTCGTTCTCCGGGGCACTTGTAATCGTTCCGCCGACGCCGACTTTCACCTCGAAGGGCGTCGTTAGTTCGGCAAGCTTCCTCGGCGCCAACGGCGACGGCGCCGTTTCACCCGGAGGCATCTACAGCCTGTTCGATCTACCGAACGCGCCCAATCTCGGTCCCAACCCTTACGTCCTCAATGGACCTTATGACGCCTACGGAAATCTTGCCACGAGCCTTGGCAATGTCACTGTGACCTTCGGCGGCGTCCCGGCGCCGATGTTCCTTTCCTTCGGCGGCCAGCTGAATTTCCAGGTCCCTTTTGAAGTCGCCGGGAAGTCGTCGACGAATGTGGTTGTCAACTACTTCGGCAGTCCAAGCGCCCCCATCACGGTGCCAGTGCTGCCGGTGCAGCCGGCTTTGTATACGTCCTGCATCGACGGCAAGACGTTGTGCGCCATCAACCTCAAGGACCGCACGTTCAACTCGGCGAGTAATCCCGCGGCGAAGGGCGACTACGTGGAAGTTTATGGAACCGGGGCGGGCAAAACAGCCGCGTACACAGTATTGACCGGGGTCGGTGCGCCTGCTCCCCCGGGAGGCTTCACCGGAAATTACACCTACACCATCGGGGGGGCCGCCCCTGCGCCCGCTTTCTTCGGCGGATGGACTCCGACCGCGGTTGGTCTCGCGCAGTGGGACGTCCTGATCCCCGACAGCAGCGCCACAGGCGCCGTGCCCATTACAGTAACGGACGCCAGCGGCGCCACCAGCCAGCCCGGCGTCACTATTTACGTGAAGTAGCGGAAATCTCAGCCGTTTCTATTTCCATCGTTGCGCGCGCACGCTTTAGTTCCGCCAGTTCGATAAGAATCGCCGCCAGCATCAGTGTTACGCCGGCGACCAAAAGGGGTAGCGACAACACTTCGGTTGCGATTCTACCGCCCGTGAAGGGCGTCAACGCGATCGTCAGCACCATCGCGATGAAACATGCGGTCGCCGCGTAAAGCAGAAAATGCGC
>Ga0134125_10000992_pt1 | contig 36150 bp, 16 predicted proteins | sample KB31751_FD_96464 | JGI IMG/M metagenome (GOLD analysis project Ga0134125, IMG submission 96464) | Terrestrial soil microbial communities with excess Nitrogen fertilizer from Kellogg Biological Station, Michigan, USA - KB3-175-1 | ecosystem: Environmental > Terrestrial > Soil > Unclassified ...
ACCCCGAGAATCAGGGCTATAATGGCAATTACCAGCAGAATGTGGATCAGTCCGCCTGCACTGTAAACGAAAAAACCGAGGATCCAACCTATGATCAGAATAACGGCAATGATATACAACAGGCTTCGCATAATTTTAATTTAAAGGTTAAAGAATCGTTTGGTAGCTGATAATAATTTCATGCCAGCAGCCTTATTCTGGTCTTTCTATGTGTTAATTAATGTGTTTGCCCTTAGTCTCCGTGCTTTGTAGATCATTTTCTACAAAAAAAAAGTAAAAAGTTTGGGAGCATTTTTAGGATCTGTCGTTATATTTGAAACTGCGGTTTACGAACTATAAACCGCCGACCGGTACCTGCCTTAGAACAGTCCTTGAATCTTCCTAAAAATGCCGTATAAACGCGTACTTATAATTGACGATGAAACAGACTTTTGTCTCCTGTTCAAAAATTATTTTGTTAAAAAGAATTACGAAGTAGAGATTTCCCATACGCTGAAAGATGGGATGGAAAGCATTGAGAAATTTAAACCTGATATTCTTTTTCTGGACAATAACCTGCCTGACGGCCTTGGCTGGGAAAAAACGGAATATATTACCAAAAACTACCCCAATATCCGGATCAACCTCATCAGCGCTTACCAGTATAATCCGAGCATTTCGGAAAAATTCTCTTCTATCAGGATCTGGGAAAAGCCCATCAGCATGTCTGAATTGAATCAATACCTGAACTGAACGCCTCGATGTGGCACCGTTTTAGTTCCTGTCATTTATTTCATCTTAAATCATTTTTATGAAAGCCATTTGGACGGGAGCCATCGGTTTTGGACTGGTCAATATTCCCGTACGGTTATTCAGCGCAACAAAGGGCAGTGAACTGAATCTGGACATGCTGGATAAAAAGGATCATGCCCGCATACGGTATAAAAGGGTGAATGAATCGACGGGCCGGGAAGTTGACTGGAATAATATTGTAAAAGGTTACGAGGTCAACGGAAAATACGTTGTGGTTACGGACGAGGATTTTGCAAAAGCGAGTCCGGAGAAATCGAAGATCATTGAAATCACGGAATTCGTGGACGAAGGCGGGATCGACTCTATCTTTTATGAAACGCCCTATTTCCTGGAGCCGCAGAAATCCGGTGAAAAAGCCTATGCCCTGCTGCGGGAGGCCTTAAAGAAAAGCGGCAAGGTGGGCGTCGGCAATTATGTGATGCGGAGCAAGGAGGCGCTCTGTATTTTAAAGCCGCTGGATCAGGCCATCATCCTGAATAAAATCCGGTTTGCCGAGGAAATCCGGGACATCAATGAGATCAATGTGCCGGGGAAATCCGCTATCAAACCTGCGGAAATGCAGATGGCCCAGGCGCTCATCAGCCAGTTGAGCGGAAAATTTGATATCGCTAAATACAGGGACAACTATACGGACGCGCTGCTGAAACTGATTCGTGCGAAGGCAAAGGGCAAAAAAACAGAAATACCGCAAATGCGTGTGGTACACAACAAATCGAAAGATCTGATGTCGCAGCTCAAAGCCAGTCTGAACACCCGGAAGAAAAAGGCATCCTGATTTATACTTCTATTTTTTCAGGCAATAATTTTAACGTTTTCCCAGTAGCCAGGGGCAGGCGGATGGTTACCTGATGCGTTTCGCGGTCATTCACCATGAGTACCGCATTTCCTTCCTGCATCTCATCGTCCACCAGGATCGTTGTTCTGTTCCAGCTTTCCTGCTGATCGAATGTGAGCTGATAAACTGTATCGCTGTACCGGTAGGCAATGGTAAATGCAGGCCAGTCGGCGGGAAAACAGGGTTCGAACCAAAGCTTATTTCCATTTCGTTTCAATCCGAAAAAAGATTCCAGCAGTAATTGGTACATCCATCCGGCCGAACCGGTGTACCAGGTCCAGCCACCCCTTCCCCGGTGATTTTCCACATCATATACATCGGCAGCTATCACATAGGGTTCTATTTTATATTTTTTTATTTCTTCCGCTGTGCTTCCGTGATTCAGCGGATTGATCATCCGGAGGAGCTCATAGGTTTTCTCCTTTTGCTGCCGTGCTGCGGAAGCGATGATCAGCCAGATGGCGGCATGGGTATATTGTCCTCCGTTTTCGCGCACACCCGGCAGATAGCCTTTAATATAACCAGGATCCAGGGCAGAGTGGTTGAAGGGCGGATCAAATAACTGGATGATTTCATTTTCTTTTTTTACCAGCCGGCCATAAGCCGATTCCATGGCGATCCGGCTTTTTTCCGCATCCCCGGCACCGGAAATGACAGACCAGCTTTGCGGAATCGAATCAATTTTGCATTCATCATTTTCTGCGGAGCCCAATGGGGTTCCGTTGTCGAAATAAGCCCGCCGGAACCACGCCCCGTCCCAGGAATTCGTATTGATATTGCCGCTGAGTATACGGGCTTCCTTCCTGCAGTAGTCAGCGAAGTCCTGATCTTTTTTTAGCATGGCCACTTCCTCAAAACGGTTCAGCACATCATACAGGAAAAAGGCCAGCCACACACTTTCTCCCTTTCCTTCGATACCCACTTTGTCCATGCCGTCGTTCCAGTCGCCCGATCCCATCAATGGCAGACCGTGTTCACCAAACCGCAGTCCGTGTTTTACCGAACGGACGCAATGTTCGTAGAGGCTCGCAGACTGTTCGGATACGGCGGGGAGTTCATAGTAGGATTCCTCACCCGGATTCAGCATACGGCCTTCGATAAACCGGGATTGTTCTTCCAGGATACCCGCATCTCCCGTATGTCGGATATATCTTGCCGTAACGTAGGGCAGCCATAAATAATCATCGGAACAGGCCGTGCGTACACCGCGTCCCATGGGGGGATGCCACCAGTGCTGCACATCTCCTTCTTTAAATTGCCTCGAAGCGCTTAACACAATTTGCTGCCGCACAAGGTCCGGCCTGTTGTGCAGCAGGGACAGAACATCCTGCAACTGATCGCGGAATCCGAATGCGCCGCCGGACTGATAAAAACCGCTTCTTCCCCAGAGGCGGGAAGCGATCGTTTGATAGTTCAGCCAGCCGTTGCATAGATAATTGATCGCCGGATCGGGTGAGTCTACTTCCACTACACACAGGATCTCTTTCCAGAAGGCTTTTACTTTCACTAATGTATTTTGTGCCGTGAGGGAACCGCGGAATTTCTTTGCCGTTTTCATAGCAGAATAGTTATCTGCTCCCGCCCCCAGCCTGAATACCAGTTCCCTTTCTTCCCCGTCGGCCAGGTCCATCACCGACTGAATGGCTGCACAGGCATCCAGCCCCGCTCCCGCCCTGCCGGAGAGTTTGACTTTGGTCAGGGCTTCCGGATTTTTACAGGTTCCGTTTCTTCCCAGAAATTCGATGCGGTCGCAGGTAAAGGTTCTTTGCGGATCATCCACATCGAAAAAACCCACATAATTCCCGAATTCGGCATGATAGGTATTTCCTGCCAGTAAAACACCGGTTTCCGTATTTACTTCTGTGGTAATATGCATTTGTGTTTTGGATCGCATTTCACCCAATACCCATTCCATATATCCGGTAATGGATATTTTTCTGGCCCTGGCAGAATTATTTTTTATTTTAAAGCTGATGAATTTGACCGGATCTTCGGTATCCACAAAAACGACCATTTCCGAATAAATGCCGTCTTCTGCAAAGTGAAATTCGCTGTATCCGAAACCGTGGCGGGTGATATAGTGCGATTTTCCCGGATGCGGCAATGGAGAAGGCGACCAGAATTTTCCGCTTTCTTCATCCCGGATATAAAATGTTTCCCCGTTCAGATCACTCACGGCATCATTGTTCCAGGGCGTGAGCCGGTATTCGTGCGCATTTTCCATCCAGGAATAGGCCTGCCCGCTTTCTGAAACCACTGTTCCGAACACCGGATTGGCAATGATATTGCACCAGGGCGCCGGTGTTACATTCCTTTCGTCTGTAATGATGATATATTCTTTTCCATCTTTTGAGAATCCGCCGGTACCATTGAAGAAACCGAGGTCTTTTGGAATTTCCAGGGAAGAATCCAGCGACGCATAAAATTTTACCGGCGTGAAATAAGGAATTACCGGACGCACTTTGGAACGGCGGCTGATCTGTTCTTCCAGTGTGCCCAGTGTATCGGAAATGATGACGCGTGCCACGGTTTGAAATAAGATCCGGTCCTCCTGCGAAACCTGTTCACCCGAACGGATAAAAATGCCGGCAGGTCTGTCCCGCACATCACTGATGATGCCCGGGGAGATGAGGCTGATGAGTTCGTTCTGCAGGGCTTGCCGGTATCCGCCGTAATCTTCATTCCAGATTACCAGGTCCACCAGCAGCCCCTTGAGCCGCCAGTAAGCATGCGCCTGTACGAGCTGCCGCGCCAGTTCAATATTCGCCGAATCCTGAATCTGCAGCAGCACAATGGGGAGGTCACCTGAAATGGAATAGCTCCACAGGGCAGATTGTCCCCGCCTGTTGCGGATGATCACCGACGGATCGGCACGCAGGGACGCGTTGGGGAAAATAACCGAGCCGGCCAGCTTCGCATACAGCTGGGCGTCGGCTTCCGTGGCATCAATCTGCCGAAGAACCACCTGGCTGTGCGTCCAGGCCAGTTCAAACGCACGATCGGTAAGGGGTCTGTCCTGATATTTCTCAATAAGCCCCATGCACGATTCCCGGCTCTCAGCCATGCCCAGCACCATATTAATGGTTACGGTATCGTGTGCATCGATGATGAAGCGGTAGCGGATGGAAACGATCGGATCCAGCACGGCGCCCTGTGTGCCGGTAAGCCTTTGTGTATTTTTCAATGCATCCGGTTCATGGATGCTTCGCGTTCTTCCGGTAAAGACCGACCGGTCCGTTTCGTAGGAAATGTCCTTGATCTCCGCGTTATGTACTTTCATCAGATGAAACATCCAGGGCTGGGGATCACTCACGGACCGGGGTCTTCTCGTACAAAGAATGGCATCCCGCTGCGGAAGGATTTCTGTCTGAACAAATAAATTGCTGAATGCCGGATGCGCAGCATCGGCTGCGGGAGGCGCCAGCACCACTTCCGCATAACTGGTTACTTCAAGGTATCTTTTCTTCCTCGACCGGTTGTTAATCCGGATCTTTCTCATCTCCACGTCATCCTCCGAAGAAACCACGATCTCGGTATGGGTTTCCAGGTTCTGCTCCTGCCTTCTGAACTCGGCCCTGCCCTGGGAGAATACCACTTCATAGGTTTCTGCGGCGCTCAGGGATGGCTGGTAACCGGCGGACCAGACGCTCTCATTGTCCAGGTCGCGGATAAAACAATAAGTTCCGAAATGATCGCAGCTGATGTCCTCACGCCAACGGGTAACCGCAATATCCTTCCAGCGGCTGTAGCCGCTGCCGGAATTACAGATCATGGAATGAAAGCGGCCATTGGATAAGAGCTGCACTTCGGGAATGGGCGTGGATGGGGATTTGATGATCCGCATCTGCACATCCTGGGAAGTTGTGCTGCTGTCTGATACATGCACGCTGGGGGAATAGAATTCCGTAACATGGGGGATCTTTTCCTGCAGTAATAACATAACTGCGCGGAACTGGGCCTCCGCTTCAAATCTTTTCTGCATGGGTTTATCCAGCAACAGATAGGCAAAGGAAAGAAAGGACATGCCCTGGTGGTGCGCCATAAAGGAGCGCACGACAGCGTAGGACTGACCGCGGGTAAGCCGGGAGGCCGTATAGTCGATGGCCTCGTACATCCCGTATTTTCCGCCGAAACCCTCGGCTTCCATATCCAGTAAGTTTTCCGCGGCTTCTTCCGGCGCTACCATCAGGGCCATGACGGAGGCATAAGGAGCAACCACGAGGTCCTCTCCCAGGCCGCGTTTAAGCCCGAGACCCGGAACGCCGAATGCGCGGTACTGGTAATTGAGGCTGGCATCCACCATATTATACCCCGACTCCGAAACACCCCAGGGAACATCCCGTTTCTTTCCATATTCAATTTGTTTTTGAACGGATGTCCGGTAGGTTTGATCCAGCAGCGTATTGTCATAATTCGGCATCACCAGCAGGGGCATCAGGTATTCGAACATGGAACCGCTCCAGGATACAAGGACGGGCGAAGTGCCGGGGTTGGTGAGCTGACGTCCCAATGCAAACCAGCTGTCCTGCGAGAGCTTTCCCTGCGCAATTCCAACGAAAATGCTGAGCCTCGATTCGGATGCCAGCAGATCGTAATAGCTGTTGTCCCGGCGGTGATCCGTTACATTGTAGCCGATCGATAATAAACGCTGCGATTTATCGTAAAGAAAATCAAATTTCAGGTCGGCAAATTCCTCACAGGATTTCGATAAGGTCTGAATCGTAAGCAGGCGCTCTTTCGCCCGGCGTTCTGTTTCAATTACCTGCCTGCGCAATGTTTCCAGCCATTTTTTTTCTTCCTCCGGAATTTCATCCTCGGTAAAAACATGAATCACCGGCAATACCGGTTGTTCCAGCTCTGACATTTCATTTAATGTCATGATGCGGGAAAGCATATTCTCCAGGGACTGAAAACGCGCCGGAAAATTATTCAGCTGCAGCCAGGGAGCTGCTTCATATAAATCACCCAGGGCTTCCCGGATCTGTTTGACGAGTGTATTTGCCCACCACCCGGCTTCTGCTGCCGGATCAACAGAAGCATGCAGGGCCTCCGCCATGCCGGATAATTCCTGCAGATTATCGCGCACGGTTAATATGGTTTGCCATTCTTTTGTTTCTGCAGTTTTCAGCCTGCTAATAAATGGCTGGAACAATTTATCATTGTCCGCTTTTTCCATCAGCACATCCAGGGTATCTTTTAATCCGCGGAACAGGCGCCTGCTTATCACGGGCGCTTCTCCCAAAGCCAGCAAACCCTGCTTCAGGGTGAGCAGATGGCCTGCGAGATTTCCGCTGTCGACGGTCGAAACATATCTTGGCGAAAGAGGTTCCAGCGTCTGGGTATCATACCAGTTGTAAAAGTGGCCCGCATATCTTTCCATGCGATGCATGGTATGCAGCGTATTGGATATTCTTTCCAGTAAATTTTCTGTTGGTATATAGCCGAAATCCCAGGCGCTCAGGTTCGACAGCAGGGAAAGGCCGATATTGGTCGGGGAAGTGCGGTGCGCAATGCGGTCAACCGGATTCTCCTGGTAGTTGTCGGGCGGAAGCCAGTTATCTTCCGATACCACAAAGGTCTCAAAGAATGCCCAGGTTTTCCGGGAAAGTTTATAAAGAAATTTTTTCTGCGCATCGGAGAGATCGATGGCTTTCCCTTTATAAGGAAGACTGATCTTCCACGTAATGGCGGGTACCAGCAGCCAGCCAATGAGAAACGGAAGTGTTATTTCTATTCCGGTTATTTCCCGGGAACTCATCCAGCCAAAAACCAGCAGGGCAAGTACCGGCGGGAACCACATTGAAAAATAATTTTTGAAAAAAGTTTCATTATCCCGGTTCAGCAGACTGTTCGACGGCTGCCATTTCAACTGGCGACGGTGGCTGATGAGCACCCGCCAGTTCGTTCTGACAATAGCATCCAGATTCAGCACGGTTTCGTAAGGAAGGGTAAGCAGGGTAAGTGCCTGCTGGATAAAATGGTTCGCGGTAAAACGCAGACTCACCACCAGGTGCGGAAGCGTATGAACGTCTTCCGGTTTCTTCCAGATCTCCCAGAAAAAACTTACAAAGGAGGGAATCACGAGGATGAGTAAAACGGAAACGGTCCAGTACATCGGGGAGCCGGAAAAAGTCCATCCGTACAACAGCATGAACAGCAACGCAACAGGAACCAGGCTGCGGCGAAGATTGTCAAAAATCTTCCATTTGGAAAGGGCCGAGATGGGATTTTTCACAATGCGGCCTGTTCCCCCGGGAACCCAGGGCCAAAGCCAGCTGGCAATCTGCCAGTCACCCCGCACCCAGCGATGCCGCCGTTTCATATCCACATCGTAGCGTTTCGGATACGCTTCATACAATTGCACATCGCTCAGCAAACCACAGCGGGCGTAACTTCCTTCCAGCAGATCATGACTCAGTATGCGGTTTTCCGGAAACCGGTTCTTCAAAGCTTTTTCGAAAGCATCCACGTCGTAGATTCCTTTGCCGATAAATGACCCCTCTCCAAAAAGATCCTGGTATACATCGGAAATCGCCCGGGTATAGGGATCAATTCCCGGTTCATTTTCATGCATGCGGGCGTAGATGGTACTGTCTTCCGTAGGCAGACTAACGGCCACGCGCGGTTGCAGAATGCCATATCCCTCCAGCACACGTTGTTTTCTTTCGCTATAAAAGGGGTGATTCATGGGATGGGCCATGGTGCCGGTAATTTTCCATCCTGCATCCCTGGGCAACTGCGTATCGGTATCCAGCGTGATAACATATTTCACTTTTTCATACAGTTCGGCCTCGCCGGCGATCAGGGAGAAATTTTCTTTTCCTTTTCCGCGCAGCAGCGCATTCATTTCCGCGAGTTTACCCCGTTTGCGTTCGTAACCCATCCAGATCCGGTCTTTCTGGTTGTATTTCCTCGGACGGTGGAACATAAAGAAAATTTCATTTTTCTCTTTTCCATACCGTTCATTCAGATTTTTTATCAGGTTGCGTGCCTCCAGGATGAGATCGTCTTCCCCGGGCAGGGTCTCTGTTTTGGAATCCTTAAAATCCGTCAGCAGTGCAAAATGCATATTCGGATCGCGGTTGGCGAGGAAACGTACTTCCAGGCCGTCCATCAGTTCCTCCAGTTCTTTCGAATCATTAAACAGGGAGGGAACCACGACCAGCGTGCGGTATATATCCGGAATGCCGTTGGAGAAATTCATCCTGGGCAGAACCAGCGGTTTCACCAGGACCGTGGATACCCAGTTGATCAATGTTATGGAAAGCTGGCTACAGGCAATGAGTGTAAAAAATCCAACGATACCGAGGATCCAGGGATCACGGAGGCCATTATAATACTCCTGGCGGATGAGTGCGCCCGCAAAAAACAGCGCTCCCGCAAAACTTAATCCGCTATACAGGAGCAGGGGCATCTTCCGGCAAAACCGTTCAGCTTTTTCCGGCCAGGTAAATTTAACAGCTGCCGCTTTCTCCAGTTTTTTGAGACCCTTCCCGATCAGGTAGTAACCAACGTGCCCGGCCCGCGGATATTCCGGTTGGTCTGTAATTGCAGCTTTCGCCATTTCCACCGCCATCCGGGCTATTTCAGATTCGGAGTGGTTGCTTCCCTTGGCTAATTTTTCGACTATATGCCGGTAATCATCCCGCGTGCGGAAGTCCATCATCGGATACACGTCATCCGTTTCCGTGCGGAGGATTTCTTCCACCGCACTGATGCTTTCCACGAAATCCCGCCAGTTATTACTACTCAGAAAACGCAGACTGCCGATGCTGTTGGAGATGGAAACCTGGTCGGCCGCCTGTTTCTGATTTTCTATGTGTACCAGTTCATCACTGGTCATGCCCAGTTCCGATAGTCTTTGTTCGATCCAGCTGATGGGCAATGCAAAGGCCGAACCCTTGCCTACGAGGCGGCGGGTGAGCTCTGCTACAAAAGAACTCTCCATCGGCGGACCATACCGGGCCATGTCGGCAATAACCAGGATTAAACTTTTCGGATCTTTCTCTGCAGTCTGGGTCATCTGATCGGCCCAGTAATCTGCCAGGTTTTTTGTGATCCTGTCCTTGGCGATCAGGGCAGCCAGCCGGCGCAGGTTTTCAATCAACGCCAGTCGCAGCATGATAGGAATGGCCCAGAGTTCACCCAGTTTCAATTCGGCAACTTCCTGATACGCGGCGGTAAAACTGGTGAGGCTGCTCAGGTCCACGCGGCCATCACTGTGCGCGATCAGCTCAATCGCGAGATCATAGACCCGGGGGAGCCCGGCGGAAGGACCTTTTAACAACTGGGGCAGTCCCTTGCTGTACCCTTTCGGTAAATGTTTTTTCCCGGTATAAACCTGTTCTTCGATCAGGTAAAAATTATCCAGGAGCCACTCTCCTGCAGGCGTGATCCGGATATTTTCCTTTGCCGATTCCGTGAGCAGATTATGGACTTCCAGCAGGATCTCCTCATTCTCTGCCAGGCGTTTTAACAATTGTTCCGGCGTACGGTCGGTGGTTATCTGATGCGTTTTTGCCAGATTCCGGGCATAGGTCTCGAGCTGCTCCAGGCTGAAGAGTTCCGAACGGATGGGCGCTTTCTCATTGTCGTACTTGTGCATGAGGTTATCGCCCAGGAACGAAATTCGCAGCTGGGTCAGAAATTCAGATATCGGGTTGATATTTACTTTCAAATGTTCGCGTTTTTTATGGCACTAAGACGTATAACCGTTTCTGGGCATGATCCGGTGACCTTTCGCAGCCGCATAGATATAGGTAAAAGTGGCACCGAAATACAGAATGATGGATGAATAATACACCCACAACATCAGGATCACAATGGAAGCCGTTGTTCCATACGTGATACCGATTCTGGAATTTCCCAGATAGAGTCCAATGACAAATTTACCGATTAAGAACAGAAATGCAGTGAGGATGGCTCCGATTACGGAATCTTTCCAGCGAATAAGGGCATTCGGAAGAATTTTAAAGATGAGGGTAAACAGAAAACTCACAATGATAAGGATAAATAAAATATTCAGCACATAGAAAAGACTCACCATCGAACCGTTGAAAAGATGCCGGAGCCGGTCGCTCAGCGCCTCCGCCAGCGCACTCACTACCAATGATACCATGAGCAGAAAGCTAACGGCAATCAATAAAGAAAAAGAAATCAGTTTTCTGATAACGGCTATCAGAAACCCCTTTTTTTTCGGCGGCGGAATATTCCAGATATAATTGATCGAACTTTGTATTTCGGAAAAAACACCGGAAGCTCCAATGATCAGCACGATGGTTCCGATGATGCCGCCGGCTACCCCATGATTTGATTTCCGGATATTGCCGATAATGTCCTGTACCTGTAAAGCCGCATCACTTCCCACCAATCCGCTGATCTGATGATAAACCTGTCCTTCCACTGCCTGTTGTCCGAAGAAAACGCCGGCCAGGGAAATAATCACAATCAGCAGCGGCGCAATGGAAAAAACAGTATAGTACGAAAGGGCTGCGCTCAGCTTTAATCCATTCAGATCAATAAAATGTATAAAACATTTTATCAGCCTTTGCCAGTTTCTTTTAAAAAGGTTGGGTTCCATATTCAAAACGATCCGGTTTACTAAATAATGCTTTCCCTGGTTTTAAATCCGTGCCATTCACACAGAAGAAATGAATGCCGGATGCTGGGAAGCATTGTGGAATTCTTTACTCAGATTGTAACCGGATCCGCGATAAAAAAATCCTTTCCGGTAACGGGAAAAAAATATTTCCGAACTAAAGTTATTAATCCGCTGACTGTAAAGACATTAAATATTGTCAGCCGAAGGAAACGGGATTTGTGAAAAATGGTACTTCTTTTGAACTTCTCCTGCATGATTTATCACCAAACTTACCGATATGACAGGTTACTTACCATTATCGTTTGTTGAAGAGAAGGTCCGGGATCTGGAAAATGCCTTATTCTTTTCCACCAGTGACGCGGTTTTGAAAATGCCTGCCTGCGTGGTCAGGATCCTGGAGATAGATGAACTTGGGCAGCTTTGGTTTGTAGTTCCCAAACCCACGCAGTTCATCTATACATTTGAAAAAACTTTTCCGGTAAAACTGGATTTTTTCCGGAAAGGCCGCAACTATTTTATGAAAATTCTCGGGAAAGCATTCATTGTGAATGATCCGGAGGAAGTTAACGGAATTGAAGGCCTTAGCGATTTCATCAAGCAACGTGCAAGAAGAAACGAACTGATTATTTTAAAAGTCCAGATTACCCATGCGGACTATGCAGAAAGAGCCGCCGCAAGGATTTCTTCCCGTTTGCTGTATAGCCAGGTCAAAATGCTTTTCCGCCAGTTTATTTCTCTGTCAGGACCGCAAAGCCCGGATGTCTTCCGCAGAATCCCAACCAACCACCGGGTGCATGTTCCTGTTTACAACAACTGAACACCGGCTTCTTTCTGATCCGCCCCTGTGCGCGCCCCGTTTTCAATCCGATATGTTGATTTATCCAATCCAGTCCTGCTGAAAATAATTTTGATCATCCTGATTTAGTGCTTCCGTTCCTCTCGTGTCCATACGGGATCGGGAACAGCGAAAATCGTTCGTAGCCTTCCGGAATACGTTCCCGTATTCAGTTACCAATGTATTCCGGTTTTAATTTTTGACTGATGAGAGAGAAAAAATCTTCGCGTTCCTTACTTCTTTATATTATTTCCGGATTAGTTATTGCAGGCATCGCAGCAGCTATTGTTTTCTGGCAACAGATAAAATATAAACTGGTGCATCAGCAGCTGACTTCCGCGATTTCAGATAAATCCGCGGGACTGTACAAACTTACTTATAAAAACCTGCTGATTGATGAAGTGGCCGGCAATGTGTCGGTGGAAGATGTGCATCTGACTACGGACAGTGTTATTTACGAAGAACAAAGCCGGGAGCATGCAGCCCCGGCCCGCATCGATATCCGGATCCCGAAACTGATCATCACCGGTGTCAAAACGCCAAAGGCGCTGATGAATAAAAGACTGGAGGGACGGTCCATCGATATTCAAAGCGCAGTGATTGAACTGAGGCCGGAAAAACAACCGGACAGTGCGTCGAAGCAAAAGGATGGGATCAAACTGGTGGACGCGATTTATCAGCAGGTGCTGGGAAATCTGCAATCCATTAAGGCAGACAGCCTGCTGGTTCATAACCTGACGTTTATCGTCCGGGATCCCGGATCAGGAAAAGTGAAATTTAAAGGAAGTGGATTTTCCTGCGGGTTTTCGGATATATTAATTGACAGTGCACACCAGAATGACAGTTCCCGGATCCTTTTTGCCAAAGAGATCGCTGTTAGCTGCAGGGATCTCAGCCTGACTTCAAAGGACAAAAAGTACAAATACATTTTCTCGGAACTGGATTATAACAGTCCCGCGCGGAGGTTCCGCATATCGAAGATCCGCGTAGAACCCCAGTTGTCCGAAGCGGATTTTGCCGCTGCCTATACCTATTCGAAGGATCGCCTGGACTTTACCATTGAAAATGTGGATATCCGCAATATCGACCGCTTTGCCTTATTCAATCAGCGGCTGATTGCGGACAGCCTGGTCATTGGCAACAGTTCCTTCAAAATATTCCGCGATATTTCCCATCCCCACGATTCGGTCGACCGCACCAACGCTTATCCGCAGTTGGTGCTGATGAAACTGGCAGTGCCGGTCAATATTCACAAACTTATTCTGACGCACTCGTTCATTGAATACAAGGAAAAGAATGCAAAATCCGACAGCAGTGGCAAGCTGCAGTTCTTCGACGTACATGCGGTATTCACTAACGTAACCAATATCGCCGGCCCGATTAAGCAGAATAATAAAATGCTGATGGATTTCCGTTCCCGGTTTTTAAATAAAGCTGCCTTTCATGCAAAAATGACCATGCTGTTAAATGACCCGGACGGAAAATTCACGCTGGATGCGAAACTGGATAAGATGAATCCTGTTTACCTCAATCCCATGCTCCAGCCGATGGCGCTGGCCAGAATTGACAAGGGCCAGATCCAAAGTCTCAGCTATCACCTGGATGCCGATAAAATACATGGCGTCGGAAAACTTACTTTCCTCTACAGCGACCTCAAAGTAATTCTCCTGAAAAAGGACGAGGCGCAGAATAAATACAAAACCAAATTATTCTCCACTTTTGCAGCCGGCCTGCTCGTAAAAAATTCCAATCCTGACAAAGGGGAAACGCGCATATCCCGCGTCGATTTCCCGAGGGACCGGCACCGTTCCATTTTTCACCTGATGTGGAAATCCATGTTCACGGCGTTGAAGGAAACGGCGGGAATGAAGTGATTTCAGTGTTCGGCATTCATTAAAACGGATACCCGATCGCAAAATTTATCACGTAGTTCTTGTGGTCAAAGACCCACCGCTGATGCTCGGGAAGAAAGGGTTCCCGGACGGGTATGCCTACATCGAGCCGTATCAGAAGAATGCTCACGTCGAGGCGCAATCCCGTTCCTACTCCCACCGCTACCTGGTTCAGAAAATCTCTGGAGATTACGGAGCCCGGGCGCGCGGGGTCGTCACGCAGAGTCCAGATATTCCCGGCATCAGCAAAAAATGCCCAGCGCACAACGGAAAATAATTTGAACCGCAGTTCAGTGTTCAGTTCCATTTTGATATCACCCGGCTGATCCGGCAGGAACGCTGTATCGCGGTTTCCTGCATAATAGGTCCCGGGGCCGATGGAGCGGGAACGGAATGCGCGAATGTCATTGGCGCCGCCGGCAAAGAATTCTTTTACAAAAGGCATCGTAAGGCTATTCCCATAAGCATACCCGATTCCACCCGTTATCCGGCTCGCCAGTACAGTGTACTTCGAAAAACTCAGGTAATGCCGGAAATCCAGTTCTGCTCGGATATACTGCGAATAGGGAGCGTTGAATATCTTTTTCTCCTTTCCGTTAACCACATCGGCGCCGGAAACAATACCCAGCAGGTTGGCCGACAAATCCAGGTTCGCGTTAAAATAAAAATTGTTTTTCCTCTTGTTGGGGCGGTATTGCGTATTCAGGTTGTAGTTGTACACCGGCCCGACAATAAACTGCCGCTCGAGGCTTCTGGCCAGGATGATATTGGTATCCAGCGCCTGCTGAAAAGAAGAACTGATATGAGTAGGGTTTACATAGTTGATACGCACAATATCAAGGGTATGCTCTTTCTCTGCACTCTCCTTCCACATATATCCGAAACTTGTTTTAAAGGAATTCAGCGTGTACTGATCTTTCCGGTCAAAATATTCGTACCCCAGATTTATTCTGGTCTTCGGCATAAACCCACTGTTGGTTCGAAACTGAAAAGGAGCCGCAATGCGCGGGAGATATAGATTGAAGTCCAGTCCGAGTTTATTGGTGTTTACAGTTTTCCCTTTCCCGATAAATTGCTTTTCCAGTCCGGCAAATGCGCTGGCGGTAAACAATTCCGCTCCGCGGAAAAAATTCCGGTTCCGCCAGTTTACAGAAACCTGGCCCCCGTTGGCATTATCCGATTTGGTTAATCCCGATACTTCAAAGCGGATCGATTTCTTTTGTGCCGGCGTAAGATAGTAATACGCGTTCAGTGTATTTTTTGCTGTATCGGATTCATCAAAACGCACTTTAACAAATTTAAACACGCCCAGACTGATCAACCGGCTCAGGGAAAGGTCATGATCGCGGCGGTTATATAATTCTCCGGGTTCAAATACCAGGGCGCGGCTGATAATTTCCGGCTTGAATTTCTTTGCGGAATCTATGATGGTATATCCCTTATACTTCGGTACCTGCCGCACAGCCGCTCCTGTATCGGTGTTGATATCATAATCTGCAAATACAACCACTTCCCCGATATGGTAGACCTCCTTCGCCTGTGCCGGGGTGGATTTTTTTATCAGCAGGGTCATGTCCACCTGATGATCTCCCACTGTTGAATCGGCTTTGATCAGCAGGTCATCCGGACTGAAATAATAATATCCCCGCTGTTTGAGCCGGGTATCAATTCTCGTTCTCTCGTCTTTTATTGTCTGCAGGTTGTAAGGTTCCCCTTTTTTGAGCACGGAACGTTTGGCCATGCGCGCGATCTGCTGGCTGAGCGAATCCGGATCATCAGGATAAACCACATTGCGTATTTTATACTGATTGCCTATCCTGGCTGTGTACCTGGCACGCATCTTCCTGCCTTTGTACGTGGTGTCCAACAGGACGGTATCTTTAAAATATCCCCGGTTCTCCAGGCGGTTCTGCAGCACAGCACGGCTTTTCTCCATAACAGAATAGGAAGCTATTACGGGCGGTTCTCCCAGGTGCTCCCGTATCCAGTACCGGAATCCCTTTCCGTTGGGCGTGCCGGCAAGATTGTACAGTAACAATTTTACTTTGATTCCCAAAAACTTTCCATTCGGTTTCGGGCGAACCAGATCTTCCAGTTCGGCCTGCAATTCCTTTCTTTCGCTTTTTTTAGCCCTGGGTTTCGAATGGATCCGAACTTTGGCGCCATCATAGAGCCATTGCCCTGTCGGCAAATTCTTTGTTTCGCTGCAGGAAAAAAGCAGTCCGGCTACGGCAATAAAAAATAACCACCTGATGATACGGCCTTTCATTTTTCTTCTGCGTTATTTTCAGCTTTCGGTTTTTTAACCTTTTGCTTTTTTATTTTTTTAACTGCTTTCTGATTTTCAAATAATTCCCGGAACTGGTCGTAGTCGAATGTGAGAATAAAGCTCAGCCCCGTTTCAACCACCTGCCCTTCCACCACACTCTCGTACTGATCTTTCCGGTAAACCCGGATCATATATCTGCCGTCCTTGCTTAGCTTATAGTCCAGGTTCAGGTCCCCCGCAATCGTAGACGCATCCTGGTTCGGGTTTACCTGCTCCAGTTCAAAATTGCTGCCGACGCTTACCCGAACGCGATCGTTAAACAGACTTTTGGAAACGGCTACATTCAGTTCCGTCTGATTTTGCAGGGTTCCGGTTGTATAGTCTTCATTTGAATTCAGGTCGAAGTTCACATCCACCCCCTTGATCAGGGAGGCAGCAAGCTGATTCAGCTGATCACTCAGGATTTTACTGGCACTCTGCCGCGCAATCGTATTTACATTGGTTCCTCCTGCTTCACTCGCAAATGGGTTTTCGGTGATGAAACGACCCAGCAAGAGCAGGGCAAATACCTGTTTGTTCACTTCGGCTTCATCTGTGCGCATCTGCTGCAATTTGAGATCGACTTCCGGCCAGAGGGCCAGCTGGTTCTGCGGCAGGTTAATATCAAAGCTGACCTGCGGTTGCAGCAGTTTGCCCGTCATGTGCAGGATTACCTGGAAGGGTAAGCGCTGCTTGAAGCGGTTTATTTCGCTCGTTGTGCGGCCGGCGAGCTGCTGTTCTACCAGGTCGATGGATGGCGTATTGACAGTATAGATGGCCGTTATATTCACGTCGGCCTGTGCAGGTTCGCCCGTCCAGGTTACCGTGCTGCCACGCTGAATAATAAAATTCCGATGCAGCACGCTGAGCGTAAGATTATAGGAACCATTTTCCAGTTCGTAATTGCCGGTAAGGCTGGTTTTCCCGCTTTTGTCAATTCCCCCTGATAATTCCGCGCGGCCCCGCATGGCCAGGGCGTCGCCATTCCTTTCATCAATGACCAGCGTGAATTGCGCATTGCTGTCCGTTTCAATAACTGCCGACACATCCATGCCTTTCAACGCGGCATGGGAACTCAGGGAATCCAGAAAGTTTTTGAACTGAACGGAATCCACCGGATGATTTTTGTCGGCGAACACGACCACACCCTGCCTTTCCTGAATTTCCGGATCATTACTTGGCAGGATCAGGGTAAAATCGGTATTCTTGTTCACCCGGATATTAGCATTTACTTTCGGAAGATCCTGGTTGCCCGTCATATCCACATTGGCATTGATATTGAGTTTTCCATAAAATATCCGGTTCGGCTCTTTGGGCGCATTCACCATGCGAAAATTCTCGGCGTTAAAAGTCATATCAAACCGGTATTTCCGGAAATCGGGCGTAAATACATTACCGTCGATCGTGGCTTTATTTCCGGCAGAATCCAGCAGGGTGAATTCCGAAAAATTAAAACCGTCTTCATCGAATGCAACAGAATCTCCGGCGATCCGTAAAGGCTCCCCGGTTATAGCCGGTGTAATTTCTGCGCTGTCAAAATAGAGGCTGCCGCGCAGCACTGGTTTATCCAGGTTTCCGCTCGCATGCAGGGTACCCTTTAAATAGCCCTTCATGTCTTTTATCTGCGAAGCTGCCAGCGATTTGAAGGATGCAAGATTCAACTGGTTCAGCTTTATATTCAGGTCCATTTTACTTTCACCGGAAAAATATTTTCCGTCTACCTGCACGTCATTATCCCTTCCGTTCAGCAGGATATGGGCGGCAAAAGCATTCTGTTCTTCGTTGTCCACTTTCAGAACCAGGTTGCCCACCGTATCCGTTTTATACGCCAGATCCTGAATTTTCAGATCTGAGGTAAACAGCGGCTTTGTGAACAGATCCTTTACTTTGGCTTTTCCGTTTACCGTGCCATCCAGCAGCAGGGAATCCTGCGAGGCAAACTCTGTAATGGTCCGGATATGAAAATTGGAAAATTCTGCGCCCAGCGGTGATTTTGTATCATTCCCGTCGCTGTTAACGGACAATGATTCTGTTTTGTGCTGCAGCTTCAGGTTCTTCACGAGCAGGCCCGATGAATCGTAGCGGATAAAATTATCTGCCGGCACGTTCCATACCTCATAATTCAGCATCAGGCTGTCCGGGTTGAAAACAAACTGTATTCCCGGATTTTGCTGAGTCAGGATGCCGGAGAGCAGGTAGCGGTCTTTCGACTTATTGTCCTTCAGCAGAATGGTTGTAAAAAGTTTATCCTCCGCAATTTTTCCGGAAACAGACGACTGGTATAACTGAAATCCTTTGTTGCCCGCATCGGCCACCGCCAGTGAATAATTGATCGCATTATCTTTTGTATCCGCCTCCAAATGCAACTGGTGAATAACCTGCTGCCCGTACTGGATTTGCGGAGCCTGCAGCTGCAACTGCAGTTTTTTTTCTGCACTGTTAAATGCAATATTTCCCCGCACGCTATCCGTTCCTTTTAGCGCAGGGAGTATTTCCAATACCAGCGGAGAAGGCCGCAGGGCCAGGGTCATTCTCCAGTTCTGGGCATCCACCCGGGCCGTATCCTTACTGCCTGGTAATTTGTAATAGTTGCTGATCAGTTCTCTCACTGCGTCTGAAACCTGGGTCAGTTTGTATTTTCCGTTCCAGTCCAGATCCGCCATTTCGGAACGGAACTGAATCTGCTGAGCCGTATCCGAATGTGCTGCGCTGAGCCGGATCGTATCCGTGTGCAGGTTATCGCCTGCATGGGAAACCGCGATATCCCGCATCGTCAGCTTTCCCTGCAGGGCATCCGGATTGGTGGAGGGGAAATCGGCATCCAGCCGAAGATGCATTTGGAGGGTATCCTTCAACAGGTGCAACGCCAGCAGATTCAGCGTATCGAGTTGCAGGGATATTTTTGCAGAAGGATATTTTTCCGTAAAATTCCCTTCTCCGGTTAATTCGTAAGTAATATTCGGATCGTGCAGCGAAGAAGCAATTTTCCCCGATCCGTTGTGCAGTTCGGCATCCAGCAGCAATCCTTTGTACAGGTAGGATTTAAATTCCCCTTCTTCCAGATTCACGTGAAATACGCTGTTCATTTTTTTCGGATCGAAACCAGACCCCGCGGCAGTAGCATGCAGCGTTATTTTTCCCAGCAGGCTGTCCTGTTTCAGAATATAGCCCAGGTCGGCTGATTGTGTCCGGGCAGTCAGGTCGTAGGTTTTGTGATCAAGGTCGAGTCTTCCCGCCACATCTGCATTTCCATTACTTGTACGAACATGCAAATTCACCTGAAAGCGGTTAACCCTGCCCGTGAATTTCCCGTTTGCTGCAATCTGGTCGGGGATACGGATATTTTGCGGAATGGATTTCGCCGGAATGATCCGCAGCAGGTCCGACCGGGAAGTGGTAAGCCTGGCAATGGCCAGGTCGTAATATGCCTTCTTCCCATCCGGTAATCCCCGGATATCTCCGGAAGCGGCCAGAGAAGTATTGCCGATTCCACCGATCTCCAGGTAGGGAATTCGTATATTTTTTACCTGTCCGTTTATTTTTCCGTTCAGCGTCAGCACGCCCTGCTCATCCCCCTTTATATGGGCAGCCAGCGCGGGCACAAAGAGCAATACATCCTGCATGGCGATACGGGAATGATCAAAGAGCAGATCTGTCTGAATGTCACCGGGATTTTTACGGAAGGATTCTGTGGAGGGATAAAGAGCAGCAGCCTGAATATGAATTTCCGAATGACCGGTCTGAATCACGAGGTTCTTAAGCGCCGCGGATTTTTCATTATACCCTGCCTGTGCCGACAGCTTTTTTAAAACCAGTCCGCTTTTTTCATCCAGCGCAATGTCTTTTATATTCCCCGTATAGTTCTCCGGATCAGCGTGGAGTTCGCCGGCCTGAATATTCAGCTGATTTACATCGAGGTGATTATAATCAATCCCCTTTGTAAGGGGTTTTTTATTATCGTCATCGTATTGTAACCGGGTATGATCTATATTCAGCGCGGCGATGTCAAATGCCCAGCTTCCGGCGCGGGTGACAGTATCTGATTTTAATTTTTCTTTGTTGGGAAGCGTTTTGGATTTCTTCCCGAAGCGAACGGCTGCGGTAGTATTGGAAAGGGAAATACTTTTTAATCTGATCCGGAGATTGCCAAGGTCGATCGAGCCCGCTTCTGTTTCAAAGCTGCCCAGCAGGATGACGGCGTTCATCAGTTCTGCGTCGTTCCTGTAATCCAGGGCGATCCGGGTGAACCCGATATGACCGAGTTCCAACTGCACGGGTGCCGCTACTTTATTATGCTCACTGATGGTATCCGCAGCTTTCTTCAGGAGCAGGATCGGCTGATACTGTCGCACCTCGCCGGAAACTCCGTTGAGGGAGATCTCCGGAATGGAATAGATCTGATGGGCAGGATCGAAGGTTTTGAGTCTGGTTTTGAAATCACCCAGGTTTACAGCAATATCGTTGCCGGTGGCGTCATCGTGGTAAACTGCCCGCACCTGCTGCAGGTGAATGCTTCCGATGCTAAGATGAAATCCACTGCTGCTGTCGGCAGGTTCCGGCGCTGCTTTTTCAGGAGATGAAAATGCATCCGCGATAAACTGAAAATTAAAAACCGTATCGGGCATCAGTCTTTTTACTTTTACCGTTACCCCGTCGAGCCCGATATTATTCAATTGTATTTCATGCTGCAATAGTTTCAGCATGCTGATGTCCACTTCGATTTTTCCGCCGTACAGCAAGGTATCTTTTTGCTGATCCTCAACATAGATATCTTTCAGGATCACTTTCGAAGGCAGGCCGATGTAAAGGTTGCCGATCCGGACCTTGGTGTGCAGTTTATTTTCGAGCCAGGCCTCCATTTTGCCGCGGCCCCACTGCTGCACCGGCGAGGTTTGAATGAGCAGGATAATCAGCAGGATAAGGCAGAACAGGGCCAGTATTGTGATGAGGGTAATCCGGAAAATGCGCCTGACGATCTTTTTCACTTTCTCGCTAATGGTCATATTTGTGGCGGCGTTTCCTGGTTAAAGCAAAGAACAGGCCTTTTTCAAACCGTTATTCCGGTGAGCAATATAAAGTTAACAGTTAAGCATTGGGGAAAAAAATCTACGGAAGGCGTTCGCCTGACACAAGCAAGTCAGGCCTTCCATCAAGCGGCATCCGAAGTCAGGCCTCGCCTGACGAAGCTTTAGCGAAGTCAGGATGCAGGAGGCGGTTTATTTTTCTCCTTCCTTCCCGGGAATTTTTCTTCCCCGATCAGGATTGCCCAGGAATTCATGGCGGGAATTTCTTCACTGATCAGACGGATCATGGCCGTCAGCGGAACGAATAGGAACATACCGGGTATTCCCCAGATCAGGTGACCGATCAAAACAGCCAGCAGCGTGATGAAAGGATTCATTTTAACCTGGCCGCCTACGATACGCGGCAGGAAAACATTGGCATCTATGAAATGTGCAGCCAGAAAAACAATCACCACGGCAACGGCCTCCCCACCGGAGCCATTAGCCATGGTCACCAGCACGGCCAGCGCCATGGAAACATAAATGCCGAAATAAGGAATAATATTCAATATCGCCGCCATCACGCTCAGCAGCAGCGCATATTTGATTCCGATGATCATTAACGTGGTAAAGATCAGGATCATCAGGATCATCATTTCCATCAGCAGGCCGAGTACATAATTGTTGATGAGCAGACGCACTTTACTCACGATGATGCTTACCCGCTTATTATGCTGGTCGTCGAATAAAGCCAGTAAAAACCGCATGAGCAGCCTCCGGTGAAACAGAATAAAAAAGCTGAAGATGAAAATGAAAATCGTCAGGATCAGGGTCTCTGCGATGCTGAGAAAAGTGGTGGCTGCGGAATTCACTGCGGTATTCAGGATCCCGTTAGCCGTTTTACTGGCATAGGCGGCCTGCTGCGAATTGTTGATATGGTATTTATTATAAATCCAGCTCTGTACATCCTGTAACTGGGCGGCGATCTTTGCCTGGATTGCAGGCATGTCCCGCGACAGGCGGCTGACCTGCCGGCTGAAGAAATAAAATAAACCGGCAATCAGGATCAGAAAGATCAGGATCGTCAGCAGGGAGGCCAGGGCCCGCGGGAAACGCTTTTTTTCAAAAAAATCCACCACCGGATGCAACAGGATCGAAATCAGGAAAGCAAAGAATAAGGGAATCAGAATGGATTTGCCCGTCCACATGAACAATATGACGAGGCCAATTGCGAACAGCGTTAATGCGACCCGCGCATAAAATGGAAACTTCATCATGCGGTTCATGTTGTACGTTATAAGGATGCAGCTAACGCAACGATATTTTCAACCGTAAATCCAAACTCTTTGAAAACTTCCGCTCCCGGCGCCGATTCGCCAAAGCGGTGCATGGCTAAAATCTTTCCGTCTTCCGTAACATATTTCAGCCAGCCCAGTGGGGACCCGGCTTCCACGGAAAGCCTTTTCCGGATGGCTTTGGGGAAAACTGTTTCCTTATATGCCGCATTCTGTTTCTCAAATAATTCCCAGGAAGGCATGCTCACGACACGCGCAGCAATGGATTTTTCTTTCAGTGCCTCCTGCGCTTTTAGTAAAAGACTGACCTCCGATCCGGTGCCGATCAGGATCACTGTTGGAGGTTCTGCAGATTCAGACAGGATATAGGCGCCTTTTTCCAGGCCTGATGCCTTGCTATATCTTTCCTGGTCGATCACCGGTATGCCCTGCCGGGTTAACACAATCGCTACCGGGCCGCCCTGCGTTTCCAGCGCCACCCGCCAGGCGTGTGCCGTTTCATTTGCGTCTGCGGGCCGGATGACCGTCATGTTGGGAATGGCTCTTAGTGAAACCAATTGTTCTATCGGCTGGTGTGTGGTGCCATCTTCTCCCAGACCAATGCTGTCGTGCGTGTAAACATACACAGGCCTGATCCTGCTGATGGCTGCCAGCCGGATGGCAGGACGCATATAATCCGAAAAGATCAGGAAGGTAGCGCCATAAGGAATAAATCCGCTGGTCACCGCCATGCCATTCAGGATCGCGCCCATGGCGTGTTCGCGGATGCCAAAATGAAAATTGCGTCCGTCGCGGTGCTGCGGCGAAAAAGATGCATAGTTTTCCAGTATAGTATCGGTTGAAGGAGAGAGATCAGCAGCGCCGCCGATCAGAAAAGGTAATTTATCCGCAATCGCATTCAGCACTTTCCCGGATGCCTTGCGGGTCGCTATCTTATCCGGTCCCTTAAATACGGGCAATAGCTCTTTCCAGCCAGACGGAAGTTTTCCGCTGCTGATGGTGACCCATTCATTGGCTTCCTCCGGATATTTTTCCTTGTATTGTTTGAAGAGGCTGTTCCACTGCATTTCTTTTTCTATTCCTTTTTTACCGGCGCTCCGGTAAAAGGAAAGGACTTTTTCCGGAATTACAAAAAACTGCTCCGGATCAAATCCGAAAAACTGTTTGACGAGTTTCACTTCATCTGCGCCAAGCGGAGAGCCGTGGGCAGCCGCCGTGTCTTCCTTATTCGGACTTCCGTAACCGATATGGGTGCGGATCCTGATGAGGGAAGGCCTCTTCGTTTCCTCCTTCGCCTTTTTCAGTGCCGCGGTAATTGCTTCCACATCATTTCCGTCCGGCAGTTCCTGTACATGCCAGTGGTAAGCAACAAATCTCCCGGCCACATCTTCATTGAATGTAATGGCAGTATCACCTTCAATGGTAATATGATTATCGTCGTAGATATAAATCAGTTTCCCCAGCTGCAGGTTCCCGGCAATGGACGCGGCTTCCGAAGAAATGCCTTCCATCATATCCCCGTCGCTGCAGATAACATAAATATTATAGTCGAATAAATCGAAACCGGGTTTATTGTACCGCGCAGCCAGCCGTTGCTGGACAATGGCCATTCCGACACCGTTGGCAAATCCCTGGCCCAGGGGACCGGTAGTGACTTCAATTCCCGGTGCAAGACCGAATTCCGGATGACCGGCCGTTTTGCTGTGCAGCTGCCTGAATTTTTTAATATCATTTAGCGTAAGATCGTATCCTGTCAGGTGCAGATAACTGTACTGCAGCATGCAGGCATGACCGGCAGACAATACAAAGCGGTCGCGGTTGGCCCAGTTCGGATTCTGCGGATTGTAATTCATCATCCGGGACCAAAGCACATGGCCAACGGGCGCCAGGGCCATCGGCGTCCCCGGGTGACCGGAATCAGCCTGCTGAACTGCATCTGCCGATAATACCCGCACAGTATTGATACAAAGTTGTTCTATTCCTGCAGTCGTTTGCTCTGTAACTTCCATCATGGCGATTAATTTTTATTTTTGACCTTCATAAATCATTCCAGCGAAGCCAAAGTTATGTCAGATCTGACATCAGAACACAGACTGTGAACCGGCAACGAAAATTTTTATCATTTAAATGAAACGAGCTCCGGCGCCTGCAAGGCAAAAATGCTGAAATTAAAAGTCGTAACCGATCCGATCTGCACAAACAACGTTCGCGGGCCACTTGTAGACAGGGGACCCCGGTCCACCAGCGGCTGATAGCTGGCCGAGATCTGCAGGGTGTTGAAAGACAGGTTTTCATTCCGGATCTGACAACCTGCAGTGAAACCGGTATAAAAGGGACTTTTCAGGATGGATTCCGTTTCTTTTGCCAGCAGGGAGGCCTGCACCTGGATATAAAAATTAAATTTGAATCCGTACACATTCAGCGGACTGTAATACCGGGTTTGTGCACTCAGGTTTAGCCGCTGGTAGTTGTTGAACAGGGTATGGCGGTAGCCCAGAATTCCGTTCTCCTTGTTAATGTTCACCTGTTTATATAAAACAGGATTAAAACAAATGATATAGTCCGCGTGAAGAAATTCCCGGAGTTTGGGGTTCCTTAAATAAAAGAGGTTGCTGTAATAATCTCCCTGAATATGCAGCACGGCGTCTTCCGATTTATGATTGTACCAGAAAGATCCGAAGGCAGCATTGGCACTGATGAGGTTTTTTCCCAGGAACCAGAACTTCTGTCCTTCCAGTGCGGTGTATGCGCGACCCCTGCCAACCCAGTTGTCATAGCCAAAGGAAGCGGAATAGTTATACCCCAATGGAATGTCTTCGGTTCTGCCAAATCCGAAGAAATAATTTGTTTTGAAGAATTCCTGGTGGAAGAGTACGAATTTACTGAGCAGGTAACGGTGACTGTTATACAAAGGATTCGATTTAAAGGAATCCTGATCCGGCTGCATGGTAAAATTCTTCGAGAACCTTCGCAATTCCACCGCCAGGTTCGGTTTATTGCTGTTGTATCCGGTCCCCTTGAACTGATTCCGGAAATTAAACCCGCCCCAGACGTCCACGATATTGTATTGGTAATTCCGGTAAACCGTATCCGGATAATTAAAAATATTGATGGATCTGTTCTTTGATAAACTGAGTCCGCCGGTAAGCTTTGCCCAGGAACTGTACAGTGGCCGGCTAATATTGATATAAGTGGATTTTTCATACACACCCGTATCTGTGGTTGGATGATCATTCAAGACGCTATACCCAAGTGCTACGTCCGTATAGGTACCCGCGAGGTTATATTTGGTATAACCGGCTCCGGTCCGCCATTGCGGCGATAAGGCTTTATTCCATTGGAATCCCAGAAACACCCTTTGTGCCGCGCCCAGCAGGTTCGTATTGAAAATCGTTGCCGAAGCCTGGCCGGGGCTGATGTTAGCAACGCCTCCTCCGTATTCGTACAGATCTTTCGTTAAAACAACAATATCCACAGAATCTTCCTTCTGATGGCTATTGATTACATATATCCGGGCATCCTGGATAAAAGGGAGGCTACGCAGATACCGTTCATTATCCACCAGCTTATAGGCGTTAACCGTATCCCCTTCTTTAAAAAAAAGAGCCTGTTTAATAGCCCAGGTCCTGGTATTATAGTGCAGATCATTGGCAAAACGGATCAGTTTGGAAGAAGCCACTGTGCTGTCTTCGATTTCAGTTCCGAATACCTTGCGTTTGTTGAAATAAATGTACCGGATAGATTTTCCTCCGTAGGCGCTGAAGGCATTCTCCCGCCGTTTGAAAACCACGCTATCGGGAACCGGGGCCTCTTCATTCCGCCTGGAGAGTTTGACGAGCAGGGAGTCCCGCTGCTGGCGGTCCGTAATAATATTCAGGTATTTCGAAATGCCATGCCGGCTCTTTCTTATGGAAGAATCGGATTGTTTTTTGGGAATGGTATCCTGTAAAACAGGCAGGTTGTCAGACGCACGTGCCCGCAGGGCCGGACCCAGGATCAGCAAAAGGCCCGGCAGGCAAAATCGGCAAATAATATGAATGAGGTTTGTCAAATGGACGTACAATTCAACTGCGCCGACGGCTCCGGCTCGTTTTCGGCCGGGCTAACCGCAAGACCGGCAGAAATACATCCGAAGTAAGCTGAAATCCGGCTATTCCCAAAATAATTCAGGTTAAACAGATCAGCGAATGTATTAACGGAGTTTTAAGATAAAATAATCATGCCTTCCCCTGCGTTTACATGCGGATGATCACCGGCTCCCCATAAATGCTCCCGGGCAAGGGTTGCCGCCCCAAAACCTTCCGAATGAACCGCATATACCCGGTCTGCCTACTGGCTGTTTTTTCTGGTTTATCGCTGATACTTTCCGCACAAAAGCCGCTGCCCGCTCCGCTGCTAAAAAACGGAAGGCTGTCATCCCATTCCGCAATCCTGCACCGAAGGCCGGATAATGCGATCCGGGAATCAGCCCATTTTGGAAAAAAATATTTTCTGCTGGCACATTTCGACAGGATTCCGGATCCGGATCAGCGAAAAATGCTAGCCCTCCACGGACTTTTCCTGGACCAGTATGTTGGAGGGAATAACTGGCTGGTCCGCTGGAATGATAATGGCGAACTGAGATCGCTTGATCAGGACTCCGTGTCTGAACTGTATGTGATTCCCCCTGAACTAAAAATCAACCCCAAACTGAACAATATGACGGCCGCGGATCAGACGCCGGATGATCTGATTGCCGTAAGTTTTTTCGCCGGCATGGATCCTTTGCTGGTTCAAACCGAGCTGCAAAATGCGGGAGCAACCCTGGTGCAGACAAAAATCAAACCTGCCCACATTATTTTCATCCGGTGCGGAATGGAGTTGCTGAAGAAAATCGCCGCATTCCCTTTTATTGCATCCATCAATCCGCAACGCATCAAAGATATCCCGCTGAATAATAATAACCGCGCGCTGCATGGCGTAGAGTCACTCGCAGCAGGTACCGGAAGAAATCTCCGGGGAAAGGGCGTTACTGTCGGAATCGGGGATGACGGCGAACCTTCTTCCCATGTCGATTTTGCCGGCCGGCTGATCATGCGGACGGACGAGCCCACCAGTAATTTTCATGGTGTACATACCAGCGGAACTGTTGGAGGCGCAGGTATTGTAAATCCGCTGTATCAGGGTATGGCGCCCGGCGTAAGACTTGTAACCAATGATTTCAGCAATATCCTGGTAAATGCACCGGTTTATCTGTCGGATTATCATATGCTGCTCACCAACAACTCTTATTTTAACGGACTGGCCGGATGTCCGGGTGAGGGGGATTACGATGCCCTGAGCAATTATGTGGATTCCCAGCTGAACGCCTACCCAAGTCTGATGCATGTCTTTGCTGCCGGCAATGATGGCGGCATCAGCTGCTCTCCTTTTCCCACAGCATTTGGAAATATTAAATCGGGATTTCAAACGGCTAAAAATGTGCTGACTGTCGGCGGAATCAACAATACCAATTATGCGGTTTATGCAGGCTCCAGCCGGGGACCCGTGAAGGACGGGCGGATCAAACCCGAAGTAGTTGCGGGTGGCGTTAATATTGTTTCCACTATTCCCGGAAATGCGTATGGCAATCTAACCGGGACCAGCATGTCCACACCAACTGTTACGGGCATCCTGGCCCTTTTATACGAACGATACCGCCAATTACATGGCGGGTCCGACCCCGATGCTGCCCTGATCAAGACCCTGGTTTGTAACAGTGCGGATGATGAGGGTAATCCGGGTCCCGATTTTACTTTTGGATTTGGAATGATCAATGCGCGAACCAGCGTGGAAGCGATGGAGCAGCAGCACTATTTTACGGGATCTGTCGCAAATAATGACAACCCGACTTTCACTATTCCTTCCGTGCCGGCAGGATCCCATCAGTTGAAAATAATGCTTTACTGGCCCGACCCGGCGGCACAACCCTTTGCCCCTGCAACCCTGGTCAACGACCTGGATCTAACGGTCACGGACCCTGCAGGAGTGAATCACCTGCCGATGATCCTGGACCCCTCCCCGGTAAATGTGAACAACAACGCTGTGGAAGGACCCGATCATATCAACAATATTGAACAGGTGGTCATCAATAATCCGGCAGCCGGAAATTTTACTATCTCCGTAAAAGGATTCTCCATTCCGCAGGGACCGCAACCATTTTACATTGCCTACGAAATCATTCAACCCTCGGTTACGGTGGAATATCCGTTTGGAACGGAAACCCTGGTCCCGGGCGAAACAACCAATATCCGCTGGAGCGCATACGGGGGAGACCCCGATCTTTTCACCCTGGAATATTCCACCGATGGCGGCAGCAGCTGGAACCTGATCAGCAATTCGGTTGCTTCTTCTGCACGTTCCTATTCCTGGACCGTCCCGAACACGGTCAGCACAAATGCTTTGATCCGGGTGACCCGCAATGGCGCCGGCTATTCGGATCTGTCTGATTTTCCGTTTACGATTCTTGGTCAGCCTCTGCTGAATATCAGCAAACCCTGTCTGGGTTATGCGCAGCTGATCTGGAAAACGATTCCCGGGGCAGACAAATATGAAATCATGCAATTAACGGCAGATTCCATGCAGGTGATCGGCAGCACGACGGATACCAGTTATCTCGTACCCGCGCTAAACTATGACAGCAGTTACTGGTTCAGCGTGCGGGCTTCCACCGCCGGAACATCCGGCCGGCGGGCACTTGCAGGAAACATCATTCCTAACGGCGGCCCCTGTACGCTTGCCGGCCTGAACAACGACCTCGTACTGGATAAACTGATCAATCCGGTTAGCGGGCGACAGTTCAGCAGTTCCCAGCTGGGCAATACGCGCATACGGGTGTCCGTTAGAAATTCCGGCGTGCTGGCTACCAGTGCACCGGTCAGCTTTTCCTACCAGGTGAATGGCGGAGCGGTGCTGAGTGAAGTGCTGGCCGGTTCCATCCCGGGCCATGTTGGGGGCATTTATACTTTTTCGCCAGGCGACAGCTACGATTTTTCCGCCCCCGGGACGTATATTGTAAAGGCCTGGACCAGTTATTCGCCGGATCCGGTTAACGGTAACGATACCGTAACCACCATCATCAAGCAGCTGAGGAATGATCCCGTGGTATTGAATCCATCGTTTGCCGAGGGTTTCGAAACAGCTCTGGACCAGACACTGACGCTGAAGAAAACCGGATTCGATAGCCTGGACCGGGCAGATTTTAATAATTCAAACGCACATGGAAGGCTAAGCACATTCTTCAACAGCGGATTTGCGCGTACGGGTAACCGTTGTATTACCCTGGACGTGACCAATAACGGCGTTGTGGCAGCAGATTCCCTGACAACCACTTTTAATTTATCATCCTATACCGCTGCTGATCAGATCTGGCTCGACCTCTATTATAAAAAACAAAGCGCAGTTATCCCCTATTCCGGAAATCAGATCTGGATCCGCGGAAATGACCAGGCAGCCTGGATTCCGGTAAAGAGCTTATCTGATCCGGCAGATCCCAATGGCGTTTATATTCATGCAAACGTGGATGTTTCCGGAAGCCTGGCGAAAGCCAGTCCCGTACAAACCGTCAGCAGCAGTTTCCAGGTGAGATGCGGCGTGGAAGGATATATTCCGGCGGCTTCTCCAATTCCCGGAGGTTTACCCGGAGGCGGAATCAGCTTCGACGACTTTCTGCTGACCAAATCGAAGGACGATGCCGGCATCACCGCGATCCTTCAACCGGCATTAAAAAATATTTGTTCCCTGTCTGATGCGGAAAAAATAACCGTAGTGGTAAGAAACTATGGAACGGATTCCCTGTTGAAAGTTCCGGTGAGCTGGGCCGTAAATACAGATACCGTAACAGAAATCATTCCCTTCATCAAAGCGAAAGACAGCGTAACCTACAGCTTTTCGAAAACAGCCGACATGTCGGCTTTCGGATTGTACAAACTGAGAAGCTGGGTGAGTTATCCGGCGGACAATTACCACAATAACGACAGCTCGCGGGAATATGACATTCAGACAACCCCGCTGATCAGCCAGTATCCATACCTGGAAGGATTTGAAACCAACAACGGGTACTGGTTTACCGGCGGAACCAACGACAGCTGGCAATGGGGTAAGCCACAGAAGACCATCATCCATAAGGCTGCCAACGGCGCCAATGCCTGGGTAACCAACCTCACCGGCAATTATAACGATAACCAGTATGCGTATTTGTATTCACCCTGCTTCGATCTGACCGCCTTAGCGAAACCGGTACTGAGTTTCAGTCATATCTTTAAAATGGAAGACGGATGCGACTGTGATTTTCACTGGGTGGAATACAGTCTCGATGATTCCGTGTGGACCGTCCTGGGTGATGCTTCTTCCGGTATCAACTGGTATGATAAAGCGATCCCCAAAGCCTGGCAGGCATCCAATGCGCGCTGGCATGTCTCGAGTTTTGATATTCCGGTAAAGCCGTCAAAGATCCGGTTCCGTTTTGTGATGTATTCAGATCCCGGAACCAACGACGAGGGCGTGGGCATCGACGACGTGCATATTTTCGATAAAGTGCCTGTGTTTACTGACAGTCTGACCGCAACGGTTTCGCAGTTTGTGAATGGAAACGGCTGGACGGATTTTGATCAGAATGGTAAAAGGATCCTTTCTATAAATCCGAATGGTCAGAACCTGGGCGATGTAAAACTTTCCTTATTTACCGATTCCGGCGCCATCCGGGATACTGCGGGCCAGTACTATCTCGGGCGGAACTGGGTGATCCGGCCGGCCATCCAGCCTGCGGCAGGCGTAACGGTAAGGTACTATTTCACCGATTCTGAAATGAATAAACTGATCCTTGCCTCGGGTTGCCCGGGATGCTCTAAACCGGAGGACGCCTATTCTTCCGGAATCACCCGGTACAGCAGTCCAATGGTTTCCGAAGAAGATAGCAGCCTTCATAATAACCTAAAAGGCACGTACTTATTTAACAGACCTCAACTGGATATTCAGGTTATTCCCTATGATAATGGTTATTATGCCGAAACCCGGGTAAATGGTTTTTCAGAATGCTGGATCAATGCCGGAGGACAAAAACAGGATCATCCCCTGGCGGCCTGGCTAAAGGATTTTACTGCGGAACGGCAGGGAAACGGGGCCATCCTGAAATGGAGCAGCTGGCAGGAAACCGGAAGTTCCCGTTTCGTAGTTGAGAAGAGCGGCGACAGCACGGGCTTCAGTCCCATCGGTTCCCTAACGGCCCATCCGCACGCCGACTCCACCGCAGCTTATCAGTTTACCGATCCCCAATTGCAGGGAGGGAATAATTATTACCGGCTGAAACTGATTTTCCTGAATGGCGACAGTCTGTATTCCCCGCTGAGGAAGGTATTTTTTGATCCCGATCCGGTGCAGGTTAGCGTGTATCCGAACCCAACCTCCGGAATATTAAATATAAATAGCACGTCCGAGTGCCGTGATATTCAGATCTTTGACGCTTCGGGTCGACTGCTGCTCCGGAAAGAAACCTCAGGCTTTCAGCAAACCATTTCACTCTCTGTTCTTGCAAGAGGAGTTTATCTCCTGAAACTGACCACCGACAAGGGCGGAAAACTGCTGAAAATCGAAAAAAGATAGGGTTAATGTAGCTGTAAATCACTACCTTTGCCGACTATTTAAAAAAGGTGCTGATGAACAGCCGCAGAGCATTCGAAATTGCGTTTGTAGGATTAAAAGCCGGTGTTCATGAGTTTGTGTATCAGATCACGGACAGGTTCTTTGAAGCATACCAGCAGCAGGATTTCGAAAACTGCGACGTGCAGGTTAAGTTATTCCTGGAAAAGAACCAGGGCTTTATGATGCTCCGGTTTGAAGTAACCGGGAAAGTTGATGTAAGTTGCGACCGTTGCGGCAATCCCCTTCCCCTTGAAGTCTGGGATGAATTCAATGTGCTGGTCAAGCTTGTGGAGGACCCGGAGATCATGAACCAGGAAGAAGAGGATCCCGACGTGTATTATATATCCCGTACGGAAAGTCACCTGCACCTGGCAGACTGGATCTATGAGTTCATCAACCTGAGCATTCCCGTACAGCGGATGTGTAAGGAAGAGGAGATCGGCGGTCCAAACTGCAACAAGGAAGTGCTGGCCCTGCTGAAAAAACTGGATGCAGGTGGAGGAAAAGAAGAAAATCCTCTGTGGAAGGGATTGGAAAAATTCCGGACACCCGAATAAATATTAGGTTATCAGGTTTAATAAATTGATAAGTCATGCCAAATCCCAAACGGAGACATTCGCAGCAACGCAGCGCAAAGAGAAGAACGCATTACAAGGCTTCTAAAGTTACCCTGAGTAAGGACAGTACAACGGGAGAACTGCATGTTCGCCACCGCGCACATGTGAGCGAAGGGAAATTGTTCTACAAATGAAAAGTGGTTGTTGAAAAATCACCTGTTTAGTTCAGGGTTCATCCGTTAATATTTAATTATTTTGCGGACGATAACGCCTGGACAAAATACTGGATTGTATCAATATTCGTTTTATCCGGGCGGTTCTTAGTTTTTTCATGTAGATCAAACCTGGATGAATATTGCATTTGATATGATGGGCGGAGACTTTGCACCGGAAGAAGTGGTGAAAGGAATCCGGGATTATTTGTCTGACCATAGTTCCCCCGCATTTATTTTATTGATTGGCGATGAGCAGGTGCTGAACCCGCTCGCCGGCCAGTACAGTCTTCCCGCTAAATCATATAAAGTCGTACACGCAGCTGAAGTGATCGGCATGCACGAACATCCGCTTAAAGCGCTGAAGGAAAAAAAGAATTCTTCCATCGCCATCGGATTTCATCTACTCTCTACCGGAAAAGCAGACGCATTCATCAGCGCCGGAAATACCGGCGCCATGCTGGTGGGTTCGCTCTATACAATAAAACCCATCGAAGGCATTCAGCGTCCCACTATTGCCACCATTGTTCCCCGCGAAAACGGCGGAACCGGGTTGCTGCTGGATGTGGGCGCCAATGCCGACTGTAAGGCAGAACACCTCAACCAGTTTGCGATCCTCGGTTCGCTCTATGCCAAAAATATCTTAGGAATTGAAAATCCGCGGGTCGGGCTCATCAATATCGGCGAGGAAGAAGGCAAGGGCAACCTGCTGGCCCAAGCCACCTATCCCCTGCTCAAAGTCAACCCCCAGATCAATTTCATCGGGAACATCGAAGGCCGCGACATCTTCAATGACAGCGCCGACGTGATGGTCTGCGAAGGATTCACCGGCAACATCATTCTCAAACTCGCCGAATCGCTCCACGAAGTCATCGGCCGCCAGAAAATAAAAAACGAATACTTCGACCGTTTCAATTTCGAGGATTACGGCGGAACGCCCGTGCTCGGCGTCAACAAACCCGTCATCATCGGCCACGGCATCTCGCACGCGAAAGCGTATAAAAACATGCTGCTGCTGGCGGAGAAAATGATTGCAACGGATCTGCTGGGGAAAATGGCGGAAAGTTTTAGAAACGTGGATAGTGGATAGTAGATAGACTTTATGTGCAGCGTCACAACTATCTACTATCCACTAAATACTATATACGAAAAAAAGCCACCGGCTCATAAGCCGGATTCTGTTTCTCTGCCATCATTTATCTTGCCCGTTCATTACTGAACGGATCCTGCTGCCTACCCGTTTTGTTATGCTTTGCAGCAATGTGAACGGACCGCTCACCTCGTCCGCCGCAGCTTTAGCGAAGGCGGACCTCGTCCCACCTTCATGGTTGAAAACCACCTCCGCTAAAGCTACGGCGGTTGAAACAAAACCTACATGGCATTACAGCATACAAGGTTTACCCGCCATATCCATTACTGAATACAGCCGCAGGCTCTTACCCTGCGTTTTCACCCTTACTCGTCCGCCGAAGCTTCAGCGAAGGCGGACCCGACTGATGCGTCGGCGAACAAGCGGTTATTTTCTGTGGCACTTTCTGTATCATTAGCCCTTGCAACGATGACCCCGGCGCTTAACCGGTGCATTGTCCTGTGCTGTCCGGACTTTCCTCCCCGTTGCCGGAGCGATGGCCCGGCCGGTAGCTTTCCGCAAAATTAGAGAAATATCTCCGTTGCGCCGGGTTCCTGTGCCGATTAGTTCGGCTGCAGCGTATTTGCTGAAACCGTATAGGCGTAAGATGATGCCGGCACAAAATATAAGTCGATTCCTTCCCGGGATAATTTAGTCTGATGATTGATCGTCGTAACAAGTCCCCGGCTTAGCTTGTTTTCTTTACAAAACCTGAGCAGGCTTTTTAATTCGTGAGGCGACTGGACATACCTGTCCGACCATTTAATCTCCAGCGCCCAGTTTGGCTTTAGGTTTTTCAGATCCAGGCCGACCATATCCACCTCTCCTTTAGACCATCGGGCGTACCAGGGCGTAAATTTTTCCCGGTGCAACCATTGCGCATAAATAGCTGTTTCCGTTAATTCACCCATCCCCTCATCCGTTGCCTGCAGGGGAGAAAACAAGGCAGCGCGAAGCGAAGGATTTGTAAGATAAACCTTGAAAAAATTATCCCGTTGAAACCGCCTACCGCTTTGATCCAGCCTTCGTACCGATTTAATGAGGAATGCAGATTCCAGATATTCGAGATATTTTTTGATGGTATTCTTTTGAGTGCCTGATTGTTTGCTCAGGGTCTCCAGCGAAAACTCCCTTGCCGTATTATAGGCGATGGTCGTAAAAAGGGCATTCAACTCCTGTACGTCGTGGATGCCATACAGGCTGGGCAGGTCCCTCAGTAATACTTTATCGACCACGTCCTGCCGGATGAACCGTTCCGGGTTTTGCCTGACGGATTCGGAGAAAATAGCTTCCGGGTAACCGCCGAAATTGATGTAATCCAGAAAATGTCTGTTGAGCTGTTTAAGATCAACGGCCTCATAAAAAGGAGCTGACTTTGTGCCCCAGGGAAGGGAAATGGGCTTCACCAGGCGTTGCAATCCCTGCATATTAATGAATTCCATGAACGTAAGGGGAGGCAGATGAAAATCCGTGAACCGGCCAGCCCCGCTTTCCATGCTTTTGTATTTCAGGGCCGCGGCGGCGGAGCCAGATGCGATAAAATGGGTGTGCCGGTAGCTCTCCACTAAGCTTTTGAGATGAACCTCCCAGTTCTTCAGGTATTGGATCTCATCAAAAATCACATGCCATCCCTTTAAATCATTTTTCGGGCCAGCCGCTTCTCTCCCCCTTGCAAATAATTGTTCAAGCGACATATTAATATAAATCGGGTTCTCTACTGTAATAAAAAGAATTCGCCGGGCGGGCACTCCGCTCCTGATTAATTGTTCCACTAAATGGTAGAGCATAACAGACTTCCCTACGCGGCGGGGGCCCATCAGTAACAACGCACGATTCACTTTCTCCATTTCCCGGTAAAGCTGGGCAAATGGTTCAAAATAAGCGCGTCGTGGCATCTGATCGTAAAACGGATCAATTTTTCCATTGTTCCACCACATATTTTCGAACCGGATGCGGTCCAAAACTTGCGAAATAGCCACTTCCTGAAGCATTTTTTTCCTTATTTAGACCTTCGAAGGCGAAATAAGATCAATC
>Ga0134125_10000993_pt1 | contig 36149 bp, 26 predicted proteins | sample KB31751_FD_96464 | JGI IMG/M metagenome (GOLD analysis project Ga0134125, IMG submission 96464) | Terrestrial soil microbial communities with excess Nitrogen fertilizer from Kellogg Biological Station, Michigan, USA - KB3-175-1 | ecosystem: Environmental > Terrestrial > Soil > Unclassified ...
TATATCATCTTATCATTCTTCATTGTATTTGTCACTCTCTTGCATGCACTGAGGGCCGGCCACCTGTCTCACTACAGCAATTTCAATCTGACTTTGCAGTTCTTCTACTTCGTTGGAGCTCTCTTTGTCATCTTTGCCCTTGCAGGAAGAGCTTATCGCACCAAATCACAATAAAAAAAACATTTTTTAAAAAAAACAAGAAAAGGAATCGACTCCCTTGAACTCCCCCCAACTCCATTTTTTTAGTTTTTTGGTTTTTTCAGGTTTTTTGTTTGTTTGTTTACAAGAAAAAAATAAAATCGTTTTCCCCACAAAAAAAGCATTTTTTTTCAATTCTAACTTGTGTACAAACATTTGATCGCATCCGCACCAACTGGGGTCAGGGCTCGGGCACCTATTCCTGTATAGTATCCATATGCAGGGATCTTGGGGGGTTGCTCCAACCGCCTCCATTCAATCTCATTGGTGCGGTAGTCCAACAAGGCCTGTGTCCAGATTCCAAGTTTCTGTGAAAAGAGATAGAGTTGGATGAGATAGCGCCCGTCGAATCCCTCTGATTTTCCCTTGAGAAACTTTTCATTCACAAAAGTCTGGCATGCCCATGCAGTCCCGCCTTCAATTCCAACACCCTTCAGCTTTTTTGAGACTACGGCGCTTGTAGCAAGCCCCTCTTCCTCAGTTTTCAAGACATTTCTTTCGAAATCAGAGACTGCTATCACCATCGAAGTTTTGATGATTTGGAGAGTGTTCCTTTGAAGAATCCGTTTTTTAAAGGGTTGACACGCACTGATGTTGCGCCCCAAATTTTTCGCAGCTTCATCGACGAGTCCTTGTTGAGCTTGTAGAGCAGCATCAGAATAACACTTGTCTGTGAAATTTGCAAACTCCTCGTAATTCTTTTTGAAATTGGACCTGGAACTCCCAGCCACCGAGAATACAACATGACCTTTGGCCAGTGCATATTCACAAAACACCCTATCCGCACCCTCCGCATCCCCAGTAATCAAAGTCACTTGACTCATGCCTTCCTCTTCTTGTCTTGTTTTTTTGTTCCAAAAAAAGCAATTCCCTCTGTTTTTTAAAAAAGACCAAGTAAAAAAAAAGAATATCCCTTTTTATATCAATTTCTGATATGCAAAAAAAAGATTTTGTTACAACGACGACGATCATTTTTTAAACAAAGTTTATTAACGAAAATGACGAGTTGAGGTCGTGTGATGGCGATGAACCCCGCCGCCTCGATATCCATGAGCATAGGCGGCTCTTCCCTGGGAATTGGCATGGGAAATTGCACTATGTTTAGATGTGGGGTTTCCCAGCGAGTAAGGATATTTCTTCCCATGGTTTCCCCACTGCGCGTACCCTTTACGAACCCGGTGACCGCTAACCACAACTGTCATTCTTCCTGTGTGAGTAGGCATCCTTTGAACTCTTAGCAAAAAAAATAATTCAGATTTAGTTGCCCTCCTCTCAAACAGCTTTTTTTGTATGGCAAAGAGTCACAAAGGGTTTTTTTTGAAAAAAAATACCAAGGGTTCCTAGATGGAAGGGGGAAAAGATGGAAAAGAAGATGATGGATATGGACTAGGTTCAGAAGTTTTTGGAGGGATATTCACTCTGATGGATACAATTATTGGAATAACATTCTTGTCAATGAGTTATGTGTTTATGACCACAGGAATAGGTGTTGGAGTCCTGCTCTTTGTGTTCCTGTCTTTGATGTTTGGATTCTCAGTAATCATAATGATTCCCGTGTATATGGGGACAGTCAAAACCGACAGATCGATGGCTGAGAAAAAAAATCTGACCTGCATAAAACAAAAAATCTCGGCGCCGATGAGGGCTTCGAACAATATGTTCCACCTCATTTTGAAATACATGGGAAGGGAGACACAGCAAGTCCTGGCCATAATAGTGTTCATATCCACATTTTCCACAATGACCGCATTTGTGGTGGGTGCCGTGGGGATTTGGCAAAGTTTGTTGCAGACGTGGGCGCCTGACATGAATGCGAGGCGTGAATATGTGGTGTTGGTAGTCTCCGGAATCATGTTCCCGCTCATGTTCATTCGCCAACTCAAATCAGGGATAATCTTTTCCGCCATCTCTATAGTTATCATGATATACATGACTGTTTGTGTCATTGTGAGGTCAACTCAAAATATGGATCAATGGGCATCAAATTCGTCCTTTGGACCCATTTCTCCAGGTTCAAAGGCAGGTTTGGAGATCCTGACATCCCTACCGGTAATCACGTTTGCGCTCACGTGTCAAATGAACATTTTTACAATATTTTCCGAACTCAACCCAAAGCCCAGCAAGTACCTGGACGAGGTGGGCAAGATGAAAATAATTTCCTTTTTAGGGCTTTTATTCTCGGCTTTTATCTATATGCTGATAGGGATCTTTGGATATTTACAATTCGGCAATGCGACGACCGACAACATACTGACCTTGTATGCAGAGGATGATATATTGATGCAAACAGTTCAGGTTCTGGTTTCTGTGAAACTCTTATTTACCGTGCCGCTAATGTCCAATCCCATGATCAGTGCAGTTGAGCACCTGGTTCTAAAACCCGATTTTGATGGAATCATAGAGACGTGGACAACGCGATCCATCGTAATTATCATTACATGGATTCTATCTGTCGGACTCTCTCTGGCAACCGATAATCTGGTGTTGATCTTTGGTGTGGCTGGTTCGCTGTCTGATACAACCATATCCTTCATCTTTCCTGGATGGATATTCTTATGTTTCATGAACAGAAATTCAGAGGATCCCGAATTTGATAGTCTGTTCAAATCTACGACATCCAGAAATAACACCAGGAACTTTTCGATTTTTCTAATCAGTTTTGGGTATTTCATGATATGGCTATGCTCACTTTCGTCGATTTGGTTTTCCGACACATTCCAACAATTCATATCCCCATTGGAAACATCTTCACTCTTGGGAGCCACATTATTCTCCATCATAGGAATGGCATTATTTGTAGCAGTGCTCACCATTCTGGTATGGACGATGTCAGTCTCTCTAGACCGTTCTACGGATCCAATTACTCATCATTTCTGAGTACTGGTCGTTTGTTCTTTTTTTGCATTTTTTGATGTTCTGGCGATAGGAAAAGAGATGTAAAAAATGAAAAAATGTAAAAATGATGAAAAATGAAGAAATGCAAAAAAAAGACCCAAAAACCGGCACTTGGACAAATCTAGGGCACGTACCCCTATTTTTTGCAAAAAAAAATACTTTTTTTTTCTGGTTGCGAAAAAAAGAAAGAAATTCCCGAAATTAAGAATAATATAAAAAGAGAAGGAAAATTCGGAAATCTGATTTTGACTTATTTTTTCTCAAGTTCAATTAGAAAATTAATTTCTTTTTCCAGTTTCTCCGCTTTTACCAAACTTTTCAGGGGACTTGGACCATAGCACAAACGCCCACTTTCGCCAGCAAAAAAGGAAAAGGAAATGAACACCATCACCTCTTCGTCGGTAACCAATCATCGAGAGCAGCAACGACAGGATTACCTGGATTTTATTGAAACGTCGACTATCTCAGGAGAAGGTAACGGCGGCGAAAACTACGAATCTCTGCAAATCATAGATTATTTAATGGAACAAATGCACAAGAATCCTGACTTGCAAGTGCCGCTTCATCAACAAGATCAAAATGTTGATTTGCACTCTCTACCATACCAATTGGATATAAACTTCAACGAACTCGTTCACCACCAACAACAAAAATCAACCCAAATAAAACCTCAGAATCCCGATTCAATGGGTGAATCCTCAGCCTCCGGGAGACAATCCATCCCGAAGAGACAGTTAGCCAAAGAGGATGATGAGGAACTCGAGGAAGGTGAACTAGAACAAAGACAGGCATCCAAAATTCCGAAACTTGAGGAAGTCCTGAACGATTCTCAGGAATCTGATGTACTTGCATTTTCGTTGCTTTACCCGATAGCAAGTAAAATGGGCATGCCCGTGAATGAATACTACTCCGTTTTTCATGAGATGATGGCTGTGTTTCATAAACACATGACACCATACATCAATCTGAAATCCCCAAAGAATGTGGAAGAAACAACACTGAGAATCCTTGAGGAGCTACATCATCCCCAATTAGACATTTATCGGGAGCACATACGCCAAACGGCATCGATGAATGGGGATGAGCTGGTCAACGCCGTTATGGCGTTTGATCAAGCAAGGCCTTCTCTATATGTTAAAGGGATTCTGAATGTGGTGACCAGACCTATCAGACCCACAATGGAATACGGATTCTTGAACATCAAAGAATCAAAATATCTCCTCGACATTTACAACACTTTAATGAATATGGGTTATCGAAACCCGGATTCCGATCCCTACCTATTCACGAATGAGGGTTCGTTAGTCGTGTCCTCAAATGCCGAAAATTTTATCAAGCAAGTTTCAGTGCATGGACAACCCTTGCCCTTACTCGTTTGTGCGTTTTTCGGCATCTGCAAAAAGGGAGAAATTCAAGATAAACAGAGGTGGAAGAACCACATAGTAAAGTTCAATCAAATCAAAAACAACCCCCCAGGGACAGTCTATCCTCTTTCTCAGGATATTGTCACCAAATGGAGGCCTATGGCTGCGAACAATAACTGGGGAGGCATCCTTGAGGATTTTGATTGCATTCTGAGATCGTCTATAACGAAAGACGAACTCTACGATTTAGTGATTAAAAAGTCTTGAGAAACTGAAATTTTTTTTCTTCTTCTCCCATTTCTTGCTTTGCTCTTTTTTGCCTTTCCTCTCTCTCTCTCTCCCTCTCTCCCCGTTCTTAGGTGTTGTAATATTAGACTTTCTCATATTTTTTTTCGCACACCCAAAAAAATAAAGTTAATTTTAAAAAAACTAACACTCAGAATTTCTTTTTTGGTTTTTGTTGTCTTGTTCGGTCTTTTTTTTGTGATAAACTGAAAAACAAAGTCAACTCTGTGGAGCGGAGATGGGAGTGGCATCGAGCAACCTTTCAAAGCAGACGATTCTCGTATCTGTGATTGAGAAAGGATGGGATGGAATCAGCAATAAGCCAGGAATACCAAACCCAGTGTCCTGGAACGCGGAATGGGGAAAAACACCATGTGTGGAAAGGGCGGATTTACACCCTGCGGAGCCACTGATCAGTTTTGATAGTTATGAATCACAGGTGTTCGATCAGGATCATCCAGCTCTTACATCTTCAGATAGCATTGATGATGAAAATCTGGAATCGCGTCTAGCAATTCATTTTGATAACATTATGAAAGCCAGGACACGTTGTCTCTCGGATTCAATAACACTCAGAGGGCAAATCATCAACAGTTACGGGAAAGGGTTTCTCTGTTTTATGAACAGTCTATTCAATATTTTTGGGCAATCCCCCGGGCTTGCGCGCTATCTTTTCATGGCAGATCATGAGAATAGGGAACGGAAACTCCATAAATCGGCGGGATACCCGCTCATGAAACAAATTCTCCTTCAAGAACTCATGGACCCAAGGTATCCAGTTGAGGCGGACAATGTCCACAATGTCTACAAGAACATCATGTTTAACCTGGGGAATTCGGATAAGGACATTAACGCTAGAAACAGTCAAAGGCAACAAGATTCAAGCGAGGCATTCGAGAATATCGGAAACGCTATCACAGGAACCATTATTATGAATGTGACTGTGGATGGTTTCGAAATCAAACGGAAGGCTCGGGATATCACACAGATGGATGAAATTCCGAGAAATGAACTCATGCAAATGCAAATACACGAGAGAATATCATGCGCGTACGGCCTGGATTTGAGAGACTGGCCTTTGCTGTATCCACAGCTATCTAAATACATGGTTAGGGTCATCAAGTCAAACGAAATTCCGAACAACGTCCATGCAGAAGATTTAAAAAAACCTGCCTGGGAGGCTTCCAGGCCCCCCACATTTAACATCAAGTTATTTATCAGTGTTCCAGGAATTGACAACACAATTCTGGACGAAGGGCCGCAATTGAAATCAGAATATATCTACTATCTTGATGCAGATCATAACAAAATACACACCCAAAAGACTGGCTATGTTAACGCAAATACCATCAACAAGAGTGTTTTTCATCAATTCGGGAGGGAGGGTGATACATTGACTGACATCAGAACCTTGGGGGAAACTTTGATCATCTCTATAGGTGATTATAGCATGGTCCATGATGCTGCCCATTTTCAAATCGATCCTGATGGGTCAAACTACAGAATACGGCAACAAGTTTATCAATGGCCGCTACTCGACATGAAGGGTGATTACAATTTTCGCGAAATCGATAAAGAAAATCAGCCAGCTGCTCACTCAAAATATACTTACAGAGTCAAGATGGCCACCTTTCGAATCGGAGATCTGGCAGCTGATGCGGGGGGTCATTATATCAGTCTCATTCGAGAGGACTTGAATTCAGATGAATGGAATGTGATAGATGATGAAGAGACTTACCCGCCACCCATTCGAGGTCGAGTTCCGGATGATTATGTGGATGCCTATAACAGAAACGACGTCTACGATTCTTTGCAAGAATATCTGGTTGCGAGAGGGATGTCACCTAAAATCATCGTTCTCGAGAAATACAAATATTCGGACTACAACAACCACGAGAGGGATGAGAGAAATGCTTATTTTGATGGGATGACCCTTCCCTTCATGGAAGATACCATGAGACCTAACCAGGTAAAGATTGAGGGAGGTATAAACAAAGCCATCGGAAAAGTGAAGGTCAGAAGAATGCCCTTTTCCGCAAAGGAGAGAAATCCAGAGACCAAAAGGTTAGAAAGAATTGAATTTAAACCGCTTGCTTCGTACTTTTATGCCTATCAAGGAGCAGTCGTCCAGAAGATGATGGACCTCCTCAAAGATAAATCCGGTGTTGATGTGGCGGGAAACCATACCATCATGTCCACTCATGTTATCAATTCTATTTTTATTCTGAGTTCCCACAAACCCGAAACAGATTCTCGGAAAGCATTTGGGGTTGAATATAATGCGATCTCGGATTATTTGAAGGAGACATTAGAAAAACATATAGATGATGATGTAGATTTCGTAACATATTACAACACACGCGTGATTCCGTTTATCAGCAATTACTATAAAACAAGCAACACATTAAAAAACCTCACTGCATATTTTCACCAATACTGGGTGTGTCATAGATGCGGCTGTGTGTTTGAAAATCCAAAGGCTAACACCGAGTCCTATCCAACACTCCACATGACAGTGGGGAATGGAATGAGATCGTTTGATCGAGTGATAGACGTGTCTGGATTAATCGCCAGAAAAGGGGGCTTGGTGATCAAGGAATCCGATAAAGACGACAGATACAGAAAGATGGGTTTTGCGAATCACAAATCAAAAATCGACTCTTCGGAAACGACATCAATCCCCTGTAATGGATCTATGGTTCTTCAAGAATATCCGAGCGTTCTTCTTTTTGGAGGAATCATGATAACTTTAGATCATGTTAATCCCTCCGAAGGCCTCATAATAGACCCTGATAGATCCATCGTATTCAGGAACGGTGTTGGTCAAGAAGCGGTTGCCAGTTATGCTCCATGTTGGATTGTCTTTGAGCTGCCTAGAGAACTGTGGCCGACAAACATAGACAGCGAGGACACTGTTAATCTGTGGCATCTCGATGAGCGAGAACATAAAATTGCCGAAAGAAACACATTCATGTACAGACCTACCTTGGGTGATGTCAGTGGACCATGGAGAATAATCTTTACCGAGCAAACCATTAATGCGAAAGGAATGCTTGAATCCACTCCCAGAGACTGGTCTATGGCTGAATATCATCAAAACAAGTACAAGACAGGAAAAGGAAAGATACCCGATTTTGATTCAAACCCCAGATTGTTTGTTGAATTTTTGAGTGATTACATGCTACTTAACCCCGTGGCAGTGATGTATGGCGCGTTCAAAAATATGTCGTGAATGAATTTTAGAATGAAAACAAAAAATCTTTTTTTGGTTTATCAAAAAAGCCCAAAAATTTCTTGTGCCCTTTTTACAATTTGTTCGTGTCCGAGTACAATCGCTGATCCACGACATACTCTCCTTTTGATGATCTCCAGAACGATATCCTCTGTCAAATGTCTGCTGCCCAGATGCCGCATGAATCTCCCGAGATCAAAGAACAAGAATCCGTCGTGAGAAAAGATCTTGTTAAGGTCGTCCTTTTTCGTTCTTCTCCGTTTGTTATTTGAAGATTGTGTGCCTATCCGATTCCAAATGATATAGAGGACTGCAGCCATCTCCAGGGGTGTTTTGAGGAAGAGTCTGCTTTTAAGAATGGCCATTTTTTTGGATTTCCGAAAATTTGCGATCATCCGAATACAATCTTTGACGCCTTCCCGTCTGGAGTCTCGGATTTTGTATCTGTGCGCGGTGGATGAGTCCAGATGATCAACCCAGGAACCCGGATGTTTCTTCTTGGTTTGTTCCAAAATGGATTTCATGTCCGTGGTTCTAAAATCGCGTCCGGTGGATATCAAAACATGTAAAAGGTCCGCGCGACCCGAATCAATGATTTCGGCCAAAATCGGGACATCGCTCAAATTTGTAGGCGAGTTCAAATTTATTTTGGGGTGGCCCGCCACTGCACCAAATATGATCCCATCACCCTTGTCAAAAACTGCCGACATCATCAAAAGCGTAGATTTGCAAAACAGCATGATCCCATTGGGGTCCACATTCATCATGTATGAAATGGCGTTCTTCAATTCATTCACCTCTCCAAAAATGATCGATTCACATGCACGTTTCAACTCTCCTGGTATATGAGACATGGCTTTGTAATACATGTCAATATAGATGTTGCGGTGTGATTTGACCAGCTCAGAATCCAGCAGCGAAGGGACCACCGAAGAAGAAGAAGAAGAAGAAGAAGAAGAAGAAGAAGACATTTTTTTGGAAGTATGTGTTTTTTTTGGTGAGAAACAAAACAAAAAAGGCAAGAAAAATTCAAGAAATTTCCCAGTAAATTAATATCAAATTCACAAAAACGAGATGGATCTTGGAAAGAATGGCTGCTAAAGAGAGGTTCCACCATTTTTCCTTGTAGAGGTGAGAATAGTCAGCAAAGAAGATGTACATACCCACACAATCCAGGATGGCAAAGAATATTGAGAGGCTGATGTTAGTCAGAAACAGCAAAAACGCGATTGTCAGAATCTTTTCCGTGTGCAGATGCAGAAAGGCTCTTGTGATTATGATCCTTGAGAACATTTTCGTGTTCATTACAACGGAAGCCGTCAGCAGAATGTATAATTGAGCATATTGAACTCCTCGGGTAATTCCGTGTTGATTGTAGATTTGCTCGATGAGATCAGTGTCATCCTTGACTGCCTTGGATTTTTTCGTAGTTGTCTGCGGCTGTCGCGGCTGTTGCGGCTGCTGCTGCAAAGAGAATATCTGAAAAAGAAATAATCTGCAAGGAAACTGGATCACCACGAGAGTGCTCATAAGAAGGATGTGACAAAAGAAGTCATCCACATGAACTGTAATATGATCCCAGGAATCCGCCACATCCGAATTCGATATGAGTATACTGATGAAAAGGGATGTAAGGATCAAAAATAAATCGAGATCAAAACTCTGAAAAAATCCTACTTTCATTTCCTTTTTCATTTTTTTCTTTTTTTCTTTTTTTATTCGGGGGGAATGTACAAGAGAGGTTGGAAAGAAGGAGAGTTGAGCTGCAGCAGTCTTTGTTCTTCCCTTTTTATTAGATCTTTCTGGTAATCGACATCTTTTCGGCAAGAATCGTACAGTGGGAGAAATTCGATCTTTTTGAGCCTGAGCCTGTTGTTGACCGCAATCTTGAAAGAGTCGATCGTGTGAGTCAAAAACAGGTAGAATTGCTCGGGCTTTTGGGGCCAGAAGTGCGGCATGTTGCCACCATTCGTCTGCTGAAAGGATTTCATGTAATTCATGCGTGCTCTTCTCATATTAATCAGGGCTTCGAGATTGGGGTGGATTCCCCTCTCGTTGTTATCGAGATACTCCTCCCGAGTTAAATGGACGTTCTGTTTCCATTTTTTTATATCCTCGTCAGAGATTCCAGTGGGAATGTGAGGAGCGAAATCCTGTGGTAAAAACACCCAAAGAGCATAGATCTGTGATGAGCAAATAGTGATGGGGTTATCTAAAAGCTCCTTCTTTTTGTCCTTGGTTGGTCTGGGATCCATCAAATACTCGCCAAATCGCTTGAATGATTGTCTTATCCCCTTGTTGGAATCGGAATATCCGGAAACGAACTGGGCAATCACAATCAGTTTGTCCAACTTGTCCTTGGCCATGTATGCATACTTGAAGAAGCTGTTGTTGCGAAGCAGACAGTCAGAATGCAAGATGCACATCTCCTTGTATTTTTGAAACTCGTGGCAAGTGATCAGATCATCCTCAGGCACGCTGGGATCTCCAATGTGCATGACAGTCATCCCGTTTGGGGGCATGGAAATTTCAGCATCTTCTTCGTGGCTTTGGTGTCCTCCGCGATTCAAAATCTTGGCCAATCGTTCATCTGGTATCATATACCTGAGGATTTCAGGGTGTCTCAAATATTCATCTTTGAATTTTTCCACAGTCAGCAAGCAATTATGTCTGAAAACCCATTGGGCAAGAGGTTCGTTTCGTCCAGGTCCGGAGAGGATGCACATATTTCCGTAGGGCTCTCCGGGGTACGTCACAGTTAAGCGATTCTTCAATTTACCTAGACCGATTATTGCTATGGTTTCGTGCTTGGGAATGGGAAAAGGTTTCTTCACGTCCCAGTTGGGAATGGTCCAATCCTGATTGTAATAAGCATCTAAAAATTCTTTACTGCGACTCTCGAACCAGGAATCGAATTCTTGTGTTCTTGTGACTATATAATATCGGATCATGAACTCCTCTCCTGCATTTACACTCAGCTGAAACAAATCAGGGCCATTGAAATGTTTTTCCCGATCAAATGGGATATGAAGCATCGCCAGGATCCCGTGAGTTTTGTGCTGCCCTAAAGGAAAGAGTTCCGGAGATTGATAGCGGGCAGTGTAAATCTGTCTTGAAAGCTGGATGAGATAATCCAACTCGGCATGGCCCTTTGTGGGATCCTTGTTGACCGTGGATTTGAGCTCCGCCATAAATTGATCTGCCCTAAGCGGGGCTCCATATTCTTTGGCAAACGCCTCTAATGAAGCAAATATGGGAGGTATTTCGAGAACTCCGCCTTGAATACTTCCATCCGGGGAAACTTGTTCAGTCGGATCATGGGGATTGACAAGAATTCCAAGTTCTGTGATGTTGCAGTCCTTCACGTTCGCGAATTTGCGAAAAAACAAACAAGTCAGATCCCGCACTGTGGGCTCCGTGTTGTGCCCACAAAAGAAGAAAATCATGGGACGGCTGAATCCCTTGATCACCTGTGCGACCTGCAACAAGAAGAATCTTCTGGACTGATAGTGCGCAACTCCAGCCCTGGCCCCAGCAACAGATGCGCCAGTGCCTTCGATTCTGGCGCGCTTCCACCTCTCTGATCCCTGGACAAGATTCATCAGTCTTTTTAGGTCCTCCAGAGGAGGCATCGATTTGCGCAAGCAGTTCAAATCAGGTCGGTGAAGCGTGTGTAGAGATCCTTTATTCTCTCGAAGAAATCGCCGGTGCCCTAAATATGCTCTCTCCGTCTCTGAAAGCGTTTCTAATGCTCTCATGATCTCCGAATCATCCATCACATCCAAGAGTTTGATGAATTCTTCTGACATTTCATATTCTGGGTCATTGAGATAACTCAAGAATTCCTCTTCCTCAGATTCAGTCCTCTTTCGTTTTCTGGAAGCACCGCTGCTGTTGCTGCTTTCGTGTTCCATGTTTTTTCTTTTTTTTTGCTCTCCCCTCCTTCCTTGCGGGCTTGAATTTTTTTTCTCTCTTTTTTTGCTTGTTTTTTTAAAGAAAATTTTGATCGCGAGTTTTTTTTGTTGGCAAGAAAAACGAAGGAAGAAAAAAAATTATGGGAGTCGCATCATCCATCCTGTCTACGGCTGGAGCACCCGACAGTGGTGGTGGAAACAGTCTTGAACACATGATGGAATTGATGGCCAAAAACAACGACCGGATATTTTACGTGCATCTCAATCAGGTGATGTTGAAGAACAAGAATCAGGGGCATCAAGACCACGGGAAATACATATTCGTTTCGTACAATTACTCGACGGGACCCCCAACATCCTTTTGGGGGTTTGTACTAAGTTCAAAAGATGTTAGATTGCTCAACATATCATCATCATTGTCAAAAACCACCATGCCAAAAATCACAAGAAATTTGTTGGTAAACACGATAGCAGAAAGCACATTTGTAAAGATTTTTACAAATTTTCTGAGCTTCAAAGCATCTCCCAAAATCCATATCCAGATACGCAATCCCGTGATTGAACTTGTGGAAACAATACAAAAAAATGATAACAGGATTGAATCAGGAGAGATGGCCTCTCGAATAGAAAATCTACTTCCCAAAATCCGGATGAACAGTGTTCCTGATGTGGATAACATAAAAGCTACACATCAAGCTATCCATGACGTTTTGACCGAATGTGATGTGATCCTGAGTGAACTAAACAGTTCAAAGAGTTTATTGATGCGCACCGAGATCATACCACCAAATATCATTAATCACAACTCCCGTCCATTAACGGCAAAAACTCCAATTTTTGTTGATGTTATAGATTGTCGGAAAATGACTCGCGATACACACGAACTTGTGACAGATACCAATAGTTTCACAAACAGGGCAATGAATTTCATGAGCACCATTCTGATGAACGGAGAAGATGACATGCACTCATTTCTGATGAATAACGATTACACTACCCCCAAGGGATTTTGGCACAAGAGTATTCAAGAATCCCGTCTTTATGTCAAAGAAGGGCTGCTAAGTTATAAGATGTTATTCATCATTTATTCACCCGAAATTAACGTTGAGATGCTAAATATTGCTGCAAGCCTAGTGGTGTCTCTGAATGCCAAGAAGAAAAAACACGCGTTCAGTAGTCCAACCCACATGATTTGTGTAACCCACGGAAAGAGGAAGAAAACCCACAGTCAGATAACCATCCCCGTTTTTTACTGTGATCCGGATTGGCGGCCCTCTTTCGCAGAAAATACCTTAAACAGTCAGCAAAGAGAGTATTTTGTTAACGAGGTATTAAATCCCGGGGGCGGGAAGAAAAAAGGAAAAAAATAAAATCTTTTTTTTGGAAAAAAAATGTCTTCTTCTTTGTGTTTCTTGAACAAGGTGCCTGAAAAGACCCGCAGCGAAATAAAAGTGCATCAAGACAAGCTTCTAAATGATCAAAAGATCCTGCTGGGGAAGCTTCTTTGTTGTGAATCCGCTGGAATTTACGATTCCCAGGGTTCCATCGAAAGAGAAACACACAGCATTATAGTGGACAAGTATGGAACCCGGGGAGCACGAATTCTGAACAAGTGTCTGAGAGACGATAATTACATACCACCAACCGAGGATCTTCCCAAAATTTTGGCTGCAGTCAATTATCTGGATCACGAACCGTTATTCAAAAGAGGGTGTGAACAGCTTGGTGATTTGTTACCAGATTTTTCCAAGAGAAAGAATTTTAGCGCAGACCTCTTCAAGGCACTCAAAAAGACTGTGTCTATCTCGAGAAAAGAAAGAAGAAGAACAAAGAAAAACAAGAACGATAATAAACACAAAAAATGACTCAGTTCCCATTTACATGCAAATTGTTTTTTTTCATTTTTTTTTCAATCATCCAAAACTTGAATTTTTGATGACTCTCCTCCTGCGCTACTGCTGCTGTTACTTTGCTTGAGATAACTCATGGGTGTGGCTCCATGAAAGGAGGTGGGGAATTCTATCTTGATTCCAGTTATGGAAAAGGCGTTGTTCATGCTACTTCTGATGACCATATCTTCATTTTGATCGCCGTTGAATAACCCGTTATTTGGAATTTTCTTGGTCAACAAGTTAGCAAGCATGCCAGTAGAAGCGATGTACTGTTTCGTGAGCTCAGGGATGGGAACGATTTTAGGGTTTCCATATTTATCCGTCACCACCGCTTGACTCGACTCCAATAAGCTGTGATTCTTGTGGGTCATAGCATCAGCCATCATCTTGAATCTCATGCTGATGTTTGTTTTACAGAAATTGAAATGCTCGTAGACATCTCTGGGAGTGATATGCTTTTTCAATTCAAGATCATCGGGATCCTTGCCTTCATTCCGTTCCATCAAGTCCTGGTTATATCCATCTATGATTGTCTCGTTGAATTTCCTGGCAAAGAAGATGCATTGAGGTTCTATTGAATAATCGTATAGAGTGCTCATGAAATTCTGTCTCATGCTCTCGATATCGTTTTTCTTTCTCACAAAATATACTGAAGTGCTATCGAGGAATATCATGCACAAGCCACACAGTCCATTGCACTTTTTGCCCAGTGTTTTATCCAGGCGCCTGGAATTCATATAGTCGGGTATACCCGACACTCCCTCGACGTCATCCAATTCGAAATCCTGATACGAAGCAGGCACCAACTCTTGTTTTTTTGGACCCCTCCCAGCATCACTTCCCCGCTTTCGATCACCTTCACTTGCTTCTTCTTGCCTCTCCACATAATTCATGTCAGGCATGATCTTCATTTTTTTTGACGATGAGGAAGAGGAGGAGGAGGACGACGAGGAAGACGAAGATTTCCGGCTAGTCTGGGAAGCCTTGTCATCATCAGAATCATCATAATCTCCCCCGTTTTCGGATGAATTTTCCCCTTTATCATTTTCGGCATCAGATTCTGGGGTTTCATCGTCTTGGCTTTTCTTTCTTTTCAATGCTGAGGTTAATGACTTGCTGCTCTTTTTTACCACTCCATCAACGATGAGAGAACCCTGTTTTTTGAACGATTCCATCTGTTCAGGATCGAGAAACCCCATACCTGAGGTGGGTGGGCGTCCGTTGCGTTTTCTAAATACAAGTGTATCCTCCGAATCACTGTTTTCTCCGGGGGTCATGGACATGGGCTTCATCTTTTTAAGAGAGGATGAAGTCAGGTTGATAATGTCTGATGCACCAGTTCCATGCTCGTCCTCGTCATCTTTATCAATAGTGCCAAGGCCAGCAATAATAGTCGACCCACTTCCGCCCTTTCTGTTTCTGACCCAGGGTTCACTGGGTTTTTTGGTTTCCAATCTCCTGCTAATGTTTGAGCCGTTTATCGAATAATCTCCTTTAGACTCTTTTTCCTTGTTATGTTGTTGCTGTTTTTTGTTTTTTTTGTTCTTGTTGTTCTTGTGGTTATCATCATCGAAATTCAGGTATGCAGAAGACATGGAAACAAATCCTGGGTCATCGTCATCACTCATGCCTCCAAAATTCAAATTTCCTTCGACATCAAAATCAAAATCCTCATCGGCAGATTCGTAATTATCATATTTTGATGAGTATGATCTCATCCCGCTATTGCCTCCTCGGAATCCCGACGTCCCAGTCGAAGCAGAAGAAGCGCCACCACCACCACCTCTCGTGGAAGTCTTTTTCTTGCCGCCACCGCTGCTGCTGCTGACACTGATATCGCCGAAATCGCTTCCATAGCTGGAAAGGTTTCCTTTTTTTGATGAAGAAGAGCGCTTGTTACTCATGAATTGGGTTCACCCTTGTTTTTTTGTGGGGGTTTTTTTTGGAAATGTTGTTCAAGAAGAAAGAGAAAGAGAAAAGAAGGAGAAAAAAGAGCAAAAAAAGGAAGAATCATTTCAGTGGTCAAATTTATTGAAAGAAGTATCGTTAGGAGGAGTGCTCATCAAATACTGGGTTGTTTGATCCGGTTTCTTGGAATTATTTCCAGATCTTTTGTTGTGGTGATTATGATGACCCTTTTTCTTATGTGTGTGATGAGATGATGGTGGAAGTTTTGCAAAAGGAGGAGGGCCGGATGAAAGATGATTGTGATCGTAATCATCCATCAAATTCCCTTGTTCTTCCTTTTGAATCTTGGTGTCAGTGCTTTCATGTATCACATCACACAAGGTCGAGTCTGAATGAGAAGCCATATCAGCCGCACATATTGTATTTGAATGATCTTCTTGGCACGAAGAAGATGTTGCCGCATTTTTGTCCAAATGATTCAGGTGGCGTCCTGATGCCATGGTGAATGCACTATACATAGGAACGCAAGGACAAAGCAACACGGTTAATAAAATCATCCACATGATTGTTATTATAGAGGCCGAGTCACCAAATCCCATATCCAAAGTGGAACTGAAAGTGAGGATGATGATTGTGGTGAAGGAATATAGAGCATTGATCAGAGAAACTGTGATGTTAACGACAAGAGAGAACTTGTCTTGTCCCCATGGAAAATATCCGCATTCAAGAAACCCCCAAAACGAAATCCAAAACCAGATAACCCCAAAAATATTCCAGAGAGCCACACCATAAGACGAATATTCAAATGGGACTGCTATCACCCAGCAAAAGAAGGCCAGAAAATCGATCACAAACACTCGGAGCTCTGTCTTTTTGAATATTATTCCTATCTTTTGGTGTTTGTAGTTATTGTAGAAGGCCATAAATACGGTGATGAAAAGATTGTAGGCCATCAGCACAGTTCCATAATAGAAAATCGAATTTTGAATGACAATTCTTGAATTTTGCCAAGCTCCAGCAGTTGAATCTGTCTGGGTAGTGCATGCCCAAGTAGATTGACAAAACCGACAGGAAGCAGGCTGTGAGATTCCGAAAGCAAGAAAGAATGTGTACAAAAATATCTGACAGGACACAGTCCATAAAACTTCATAACGAGTCATGATGCATCTTATTCCACGACCACTGGTCCATGTCCTCGGAAATCCAATTCTGAAATCCATAGTTGCTGATGTGATCGCAGTTGTTGATGATATATGGGCTTCTTGGGGAGTTGATTCTTGAGGAGGAGGAGAATAAGAAGGAGGAGGAACAACAGCATCCGCATAAGTCGGTATTGGTGCAGGCGAATCACCGTCGGAATCATCCAAAAGACTGGAAGCTGACATTGTTGAGTGCGAATTCATGGACGAAAAAACATGCCTTTTGATAAAATGGGTTGCCTGGTGACCAACTGTCATTGTCGCGTCTTTGCGTTTCATATTGATAGAAGAAGTCGACAACGACGCTGGTTCAATGGAAGATGATCCGTCATCACTCTTTTTTGTTACTGTTGTTGATGCAGACGAAGTGAAAGAAGGCAGAGAGTAAAACCAAAGGTTGACAAAATTGTGAGAAAATTCCATGAGTTGCGATTGCCAGTAATACAGGAACACAGAAGAAAGCAGCAGTATAATCAAAATGGATGCATAAAACGTTTGTCCCGAGTGGAGACACTGAAGCGGCATCATGTATATATCACCGTTTTGTGAGTAAGAGGTGACTGATATTTGCCCAACAGACAAACCCAGAGAAATTGTTTCATTAGGGTTTCGTATCTGACCTTCATAATCATCATTTAATTGTTCTTGATCGCGACTCATGCTCAATATCCCCTGAATCATGTAGAATTCCAATGGAATTTCCATGGTTAGAGGGTAGGTGACCAGGAGATGACCACTCAAAGAAATCATATTTGATGGTATGATGATTGATGTTCGATGAGGAGAAAATTCAACTTGCAACAAATGATCCGGATAATCGCTTATTAGCAATCCGCCAGGAGATATTTTTACGGACCCTCGTGGAGGTCCTCTTCCTGTAACTAACGATGATCCTGCGACAGAAATAGTCTCAGATATCGACCACAAAGGAGATCTTTTGCCCAATGGAAAGATTCCATCGCAGGTACCAGGATTGAGAAACGGTGTTTCTTGATATCCAAAATCAATCCTCACAGGAATGCTTATTCTGGAGTCCAAATGCATCATATCCATTCCCCTTAATGAATCAAAAGAATTGCTAGACGAGACAATCTCGATATTTTGCATGCCATAGATAATGACATTATCGGAATTGGTGTCGGGCAAGAGTTTGAATTTGTGAACACCAATGTTTATGTATACGCACTCATCGCCTATATCAAGTACGGCGGCATCAGTCAGGCCTAACAGCAATGATAGCAGCAGCAATAGCATTTTTTTAGAGCTGGGGAAGAAAAAAAAATATTGGAAGCGATACCAGTTTTTTTTCTTTTTTTTTCACATCAGATAGACAAGACATACAGAAAAAAACAAAAAAATGGTCGGGTGTGTGTGTGCATGAATGTGGAAGAAAAAAAACACAACGCACACCTAATTTCCTTCCTCGATTTTTCGCTTTTTTCCTCTAGAACTGGAAACACTAGTACTGATGGAAGCGCCAACCGCGGTCGGATTGGGATCATAAATGATTATCGATTTGGAGTTCAGTCCAGTTATCAATTTGTGATTCACTGAATAAATGATCTTATGAATGTCTGAGATAATCTTTGAAGCATCGTCTATGCTTGTCACATTTTTCTCTTGTTCTCCTCCTCTTTCCGCGTCTTCTTGCACATCATGTAATTTTCTGCCTTTGGTCCTTGGGGGTGTTGTGGTAAGCCTTGCCTTTGGTGTCTTTTTTTCCTTCTCCTTCCGTTTTTCTCCTGCTTTGCTCTTTTTGGGAAGAGCAGAGGAGGAAGCGGCGTCGACTTGTATCTTTTTGGGAGGTCGACCTCCCTTTCTCTTCTTTGTGGTTGAATTAATATCCTTATTCTCAGAATGAGTTTCTTCTGCGGTGGCCACGGCACTTGCAAAGGCTTGTGGATCTGATGGTGGTGATGATTTGTCGGAAATATGGTTCTTGTCGCGTTTTTTCTGACTCGATGAAGATGAAGCATTCGAATTTTCAATGTCAAAGTAGGATTCTCTTGAGACACAGGGGCCAAAGATTTTTGTGATATGACAGGGTGTGTGAAGATAAGTGCCGTCAGATATGGTCGCCCTCATTGCCATACTCAAAGCGCTGATCTTTTTTTCGAAAGTCATCATTAATCCATCTGCCCCCCATCCGCCTGCTCCTCCTCCTTCAGAAGCAGAAACAGAAACAATTCTTGAAGAGTTGTATTCATCTTCTATTCTACCATTTCTTCTGAGATCATGGTGTCTCCTGCTCATGAAATGACGAATAGAAACGCCAGTTGTGTGCGACATTTTTTATGGGGGTATGGTTAATTCAGAAAAAAAGACAAAAACCCCTATGACCACTAAAGCTTGAAACTGAGAATTTTTTTGTGCACTGAAATTGGGGAGTTCTTTTGTTTTTTTTCGGGCTCAAGGATATAATTCAACAAAAACTGAGAATCCCGCTGTGCGTCTGTGTGAACCAAACAGGCAGAGACCCTTTTTCCTCTCATCCCCCCCTCTCTCCTTCACACATACAGCTACCATCCCCCATTTCCTAATTTTTTTCTTCCAAAGGAACCTCTTAGTTTTTTTCAAAAAAAGTTTTTTTACACATAAAATCCAATAACGCCTTTTTTCCTCTTGACTTGTTTCTTAGAGGAGATTCCAGACGCGTTTTTTTTCCACAGGATTTTTTTTAACCACCAACCGAAAAAAGGATGACAAGTAGAGGAAAACCTGGAGCAGGTTATTCATGGTTCGGTGGAGGTATGGGCTCCCGGATTAGAAACCCAGGATTGGGTGGGTATGATGGGTCGGCATTGAAAGTGTCTGCCAATTTGAGCAACGGAAACGATTTTCACCCCAGGAATATCGGAAACACTATCCCCGCCGGAGGGATGAATCCTGATATCGCAGCTGCGCATTACGCCACTGAAGGATTGAGACAACAAGATATCAACAACAATAACTCGGCCATGAAATTTGGGAACCAAGCCCCAATGGACTCTGGTCTGATCAGCGCTGACATGGGTCGGACCGATGTGATCGATCTTGGTGCGATGGTTTACGTTCGCTCAATGTTTTCTCGTTATCAAGATGACATGCTGAGGAACTTCATTACTAACGTCATGAAGCCAATCAGAATCAACCACAATACCAAGATGGTTATGTGGCAACAAATTCACACCAAGACTGTGATTTCCAGGCCGTTGGGTGAGTTCTCTAGAGGTGTTGGAACCACGGTTTCATACAAGAATTTCGAGGCCAGGACCTTCTCCATCGGTTTCACTCAAGCCATCTCAATGACCGCAAACCAGGGAACCGCTAACGCACCACCTTTGGAAGAGATCATTGCAGACGGGTTGGCTAGGAGCTACACCGATCAACTCATCATCACCGCCATCGCCGCCTTATTGTCCAGTCACACCATGCCAATCTGGATGAAAAATTCCAAGACCAGAGAAGCGAGATCTGAAGCTCGTGTGCAAGCCTTCATCGCATCTTTCAACATGTTTGGAAAATCAACCAAAGATCCTCTGAGAGAATTGCAACCCATCATCGAGAATATGATCATGTCCGTTGAGACTTATGGTATCAACGTCGCTGTTGTCGATGCCTCAATTCACCAAATTGTCAAGGCTCGCATTGGATACGATCGCTTTGACGAGACTGGCAGAATCCAATCTGATTTCCAGAGAGATCCATTTGCCGGCTTGACCAACCCCAACTCTTCTTCCTCCTCGACCGGAGGTGAGGCCTTCAATATCACCCAGTTATATGCCATCTCGGGACGAGCTGATGCTGATAGCAACCAAGCTGGGAAGTCTCTCCTTCTCCAAAAGGCCACCATTCACTTATCAGTCATTCCCAAGAGCGAGGCCGATTGGTATCCCACCAAGGGGAGATTCCTCTCCTTTATGAAACAGACCATCGTGGAATGCACCCAAGCGGACATGGTCCCTGGATTGGAACTCTATTTCGATCCAAGCACCCGTTTGCTGAGAGTACCTCGGCGCGATGCCTTCAATCGCTGCGGTTACTTTGATAACGAAGAGAAGGATATCAAGGAAAACCCCTTCCTAGTAAACAAGACTTCAGTCGACGATTTTGGAGACAAGATCATGAATCGCGTGCGTGATGATGGAAGATCCGTCGATAGACATGCCAGAGACGAACTCATCAAATCACATTTCTCGAGCCGTGGAAACAGTCAGAGAGCCTTGGGCGACTACACCAATATCATCTCCGTGTCTGATTTCCGCGAAGATTACTTATCGAACGTCCACATTGTCAAGTTTGTCGAAGGATACCTGAGAAGGATGCCGAACAAGGCCAAGATTTTTGAAGCCCGCGACATCATTGAGAGGCACTTGCATGCCTGCATGAGCCACAAATCCAGCGTCGAGATTCGTTTTGGAAGCATGACTTGGATGCACCAGACCTTCCACAACATTTTGAAGTTATCGACCTTCAACCCAGCGAAATACGAACATTTGTCCCACGCCATTCACACCCTGGGCCAGTTCTTTAAACAATTCAACAAGACTCTGGATAACCCCATCAACGAGTTGTTCGATATCTATTCGAATGATGACGAAGCCAAACTCGTCGAGTCTGCCATTTATGGTTTGTGCTTCCTTCCAGACAAGGCTATCGTGGAGCACCTTACCAGCTTTGTTGAAAAGGACGATGGCAGCGATGATCCTAGAAAGAAGGCCGAGATTGACTGTGTGTGCGAGAATTTGGAAAAAATTGTCAAGGCCATGACAGAAACCGGGATCAAGATGGCCTGGGGAGATCTCTCGACAAAGACTGGGGGTGGACCATCCAAGGACAAGACTGAAACTGAAAAAAGGACTGAAACACCTCCAAAGGATGAAAAGAAAGCCACATCCGGTAAAAAGGTTTTTAGAGCCTTCGTTGATCCATCGAGTGCCTTTAGCCCTAGTGCAGGAATGGGTGATGATAAAAAGGCTGAAACCCCCAAGACCGAGCCAACAAAGACTGAAACATCATCCAAGAAAATTCCATTTGAATCCGATGGAACTTTTAAATGGGAAAGCAGATACTTCCCTCTCAGTGACTCGGAAGGGTCATCCAGTGCTTGGGAAACATTCTCCAGTGCTCTCAAAGATGGCAGCTCACTATCAATTGCGAATTTTGTGAACGCAGTGGCATTAAGCGAGGATACCCTAAACCTGTTAGACGACCCAAGGTTGTACGGATTCTATATGATTTTGCCACCAGACAGACAGGAAGAATTCAAGCGCGAACTGAAGGCCAACTTCATGCCCGTGGAAAAGTTTGATGAAAAGCTTGCAAAACTGACAACAGGAGCCACATTCTTCATCTCTTCCGATGAAGAAGCCGTTTGGACAGCTTCTGCGAGCGCAACCCCAGTTTTTCACACATGGATGAAAAACATTGTCAAGGCTCTGGAAAAATATGTCGCTGATATCGGCAAGTTCCACATGACTGATGCCCAGGTCCTCAAGGTTTTGGGCGAGATTAGTATGTTTTCAAAGAGTGTCGAGGCTACTCCATCACAGTATCCAAACACACCCGGTGAATTCTGTGAATATCTTCTCGAAATCATCAAGGATCCCTCAGGAGCTCTTGAGAGTTATCTGGAAACAGAAATCAGATCCATCGACTTGAGGAAAACGAAAAAAACATATCCGGGAGAGAATCAACTGACCAATCCATCCATGTTCCCCAAATCGGATTCCTCAAGAAGAACTGGAGTAGGCGCAGATTCCGTCGGAAGGAAAAAGACCAAAGAATTGGGAGTCGCGAGATACCTTCAACTCTCTCAATTGAAGACTGCCAAGAAAACAGAAGGAACACATCAAGCCGAAATCATGTGGAGAAACCCTGAGCTTCTGAGCGAATCAGATCATGTGGAAGCTTCTGAACTTACTGGAGCAGATCTCACTTTGACCGCTTCTCTCAAGAGTCGCCTCTCCAGATACGAAGGCGGCTTATATTACACGGAAATTGTGAGAGCCATGTTATACAACATGACCTACTCTTTCATCAAAAGAACCGATCCTCATCAAATGGATGAGAAACGGAAACAAAGGCTATTTGAGCGCATCCCCGCGATCATCAGCCGCCTTGAAAATCGCTTGAAAGATCTTTGCAAAATGAGCAATGACAAGTTCGTGCTGGGCTTGGCTGTGGTTTACATGCTCGCTCCTTTTACTTATGAATTGTTATCTGGATGCGCCACCGCACAACTCCACACCCCAGTTAGATTGGTCAGAGTGACCAGCATTGTTGCTTCTGGAACTCCTCTGATTCTGATGGGAGATCAAGGAAGAAGCGCCCGTATCATGATGAGTATCCCAGAAACAGACGAAACCACTGACAGCACAAATTACACCGCACACATTCAAACGAGAGCCCTCCTGGGAACCATCATCACAAATGAGAGTCCCATTTTGATTATGCCAATGGTGGTCATCGATGAAATCGAATCACACGACACAAACGAGCCTCATAAAGTAAATCAGTTCCAGCTCATGCCCATCAATGCCTCCAACGGACATCCTAACAACAAGGGATATCTGGTCTTCATGTGGCCTTTCGCCGAGACCGAAATGTATGACGGTCCATATCACTCGCTGCAAAATGAGCTTGCCGCCTACTACAAGGATTCACAAAAGGAGTCTATGAGATACAGAAACCCTTTTGCCCCCTGGTTCGTGGAATTCAAGAATGTCAAGGACGATACGATCAAAATGACTGCCAACACTACGACGATGTACCCCAGCAGTTCGATCAGAGGTCAGCCCGGTCCTCCACTGATGTTCACCTGGATGTTTGCGGACAACTACGAGCAATCATATTTGACGCCCGAAGGTGAAACCAAGGATCGCAAATTTTACGAGAATCAGCTATGGTATGATTTTGGAAGCCATGCCTACAACAAAATTACAAACAAGGTCCTTGGAGGAGTGACTGGGAACTACCCTGGTGGATACAGTCGCTAAAGACACCAAATTCTTTTTTTTTGCCCCAACCAGTTTTTTTGTCAGTTTCACTTTTTTTGTCAACCAGCGAAAAAAAAATAAAAATTTAAAAAAATAATTTTCTTTGCACCCAAACACACACACACAAACAAAAAAAGAGGAGAGAAAAAAGAAATGAACAAGGCGCTGAATGCGATACTCAATCACCCGGACACACGATTCTTCGAAACTGCTGAAGAAATGGTTGAAAGTGGATTCGCTTCAATGAAATCAGTGAATAGTGAGATGGTAATCAACAAGGGTCCTGCATGTTGCAACTTTCATTTTCGTGGTTTGTGTGATGGAAACATGATCAATTTCAGCCAAGGATTCTCAGGAATATTGCGAGGAAATGACTGTGTGATAGAAACTTCAGCAAAGGGAAAGATTATCGGGAAGAACAACCATGTGACATGTGTATTTGAAGGCACAGATTCAGGAGAAGGGAATTTCTTTCACGAGGGGATCTCATTGAAATCTTCCGATGTACTGAAATCTCCTCTGCCTTTATCAAAGGATAGGCAATGCGTGATAGCCAACTGCTCAACCCCACCCACACATCTGATACTCTGCAGCAAGTACAATGAAAAATCTGTTGACGATAAAAATGTCTTATTAAGAGAAGGGAAGATTCACGAGGGATATTGCAGAAGATGTTGTCTGAGGCTGGTTGGCAATCCATGCCTTCATTGCGAAGAAGGGGTGTACACCGAAATTCTTGAACCCGTTCCTTTGTTGCTAACAAACAAGAATAATAATAAAAAATGAAACATGGGATCTTGTTTTTTTATTCATCTTCCAAATTGCGTTTTTTAAAATTTTCATCCTCGACGCGCTTGTAGAGTCTGATCCCTGGGGTCCGACACACGAAGCATTTATCTCCATTAACATTGGCGCACGCGTAACAAATGCCGTAGTGAGCAGTCACAGCAGAACATACCACGACACAATTCGCATCATTTGCACAACATACAAGACATTTTAGATTTCTCTGGTATGAATAAGGGCAATCGAGTCTTGGGGTTTGGGAGGGGGTTTCTTGAGATAATGTTTTTTTAGAGAGGTCATCATTGTTATCAAGAGCGATCATCGATTGATATCCAACAGCCTCGAGTTCTTTGAGTGCAGGGTTATCTGGATCCAAAATATTTTTGAATCCCTTTATCGAGGATTCCTTTTCTTTGATTCCGAGGATATTCAATTTTCCTTTGCACACACCCGCGAGGTCATAAATTTGACAGTAACTTCCGAAATTGTTTCCGGATACCTTGTAAATCATACAGCGCTCACCATGATTGTCTCCAGTGAGATGTCCAATCTTGCATCGATTTCCATAATTGTTGCCCTTTATCAATTTTGCGTTAATATCATGTTTTCGATTATCTCCTTCTATAATTTCGTGACCAAAGTCAACTTGTTGCTGTTGTTGCTGCTGCTGTGACTTATTTGTGAGTGCAGAAGATCCTCCTGCTCCTTGTCTCTGAACCAGAAACGTCAAGATCATGCTTTTCCCTTTTGTTTATTAATTTAATGTTGATTTTTGTTTTTGCGATTCTTTTTTTTTACTGTTTCGTCGGTTTTTCCAGAAAAAAAATTGGTATTAAAAAAGCTTGGAACTAATTCTATTTTTTTTGAGGGGGAAGAGGAGCTTTGTCCAGGAAAAAAAAGAAATGGAAAAAATGGATGTTGTCGCGCATTTTAAGGGACAGATTATCGAAATTCTGGTTGACGAGGGTGCGAAATTGAAACGCGGAATCTCGGAGATCCTGAGAATTGCCATCAGCCTTGATAACGGGAAATCAACGGTCAATGCCAAAGTCAAATCTCCTGTAAATGGGACTGTATCGAAAATTCATGTTCTCACGGGGGATAATTTTGCTAAAAATGACATCCTGATGGAATTGGACTTGTTTGATTCTTACAGCGATAGTGACGATAGTGTAGATGGCATGGATATGATTATAGATGAATTATTGGATCTCGCTCCAGACAAGACAAAAATTGTGGATCCATATCATCCAAATTATGTTCCCTTGTCCAAGAGCATGCTCAAGATTAGACATCGTTGGGACAGTCATTACAAGAGATTAGCATCCAAGAAGATGATTCTATTATGCGATATCGACAACACTCTTGTACACACCACCAGAGACGAATCTCTGATTTCCTGTTTTATGGAAGGAGAAAATTTCATGAACCATTTTGGAAAACTCGACATTTCATACTTTTCGGCATTTAATCAAAACGTACAATATCTTATCAAATTCAGGCCAGGTGTGAGATCATTTTTGAAAGAAATATCTTTGCTATTCGACGTTTATCTGGTGACTCTGGCCAGCAGCGAGTATGCTCATATGATCATGAGCTTCCTCGATCCAGAGGAAAAACACATCAAAGGGATACTATCCAGGGAGGACATGCCTTCCATGGTTAAGGCTGCCCGCCAAGCCGTTTCAGAAGAAGAAGAAGGATCATATATAATTTTGGACGACAGGGAGGATGTGTGGTCATACTATAGTAGTAATGGGATTTTGAAAATAGGCGAATACAGATTCTTTCCAGAAAAGGACGACGTAGAAGAGACTTCCAAATTGTACAAGTTTACTGAGGAGGAAGCTTCGGTAAGAGTGAAAGATATTTTATCTTCTGGAGTTGAAGAGAGTCACAAAGATTTACAAGAGATGCTTCGGGTAATGAAAAACGTTCACAACCAGTATTTCGAATTGCTTGCTTCTACTCCAACCAGGAATCTGGAAGATACATTTGCATCGGATATAGTCAAGGAGATTAGGAGTAGAGTGCTTTCTGGAGTGGTTATCGCATTCTCAAATCCACAAAACCCCATATTCAAAAGTCTGTTCAGGATGTCTATATCGATGGGTGCTGTGTGTGTAAAACTCTTTGAAGGAAATTGCAAAGAAGTTACCCACATTATCATATTCGATAATGATTTTGAATCACAGTTTATGGCTGAAGCATTTTCCGATTTTCATAGTGTCATTCTAGTTCGTGATCAATGGATACGAGATTGTTCCGCTTACTGGACTCGGATTTCGGAAGAGGATTATCGCATCACCATGTTGTGATTTTTTTTCAGAAAAAAAACAATGACTCGCTCTCTCTCTACCCTTAAGCTTCTTTTTTTTCTCTCTCTTGTATCGATATGCTTCTTTTTTTGTGAAGAAAAAATAAAAAAATTTTGAGGTTTTTTTGGGTGTGAAATCACGCTGGACAACAACAAAAAAATGTCAGAAAGAGAGGATGCCACCATCAATGCCACAACAGGTGCGGTGGCGTTACTTGATTACGAGCATGACGAAGAAGAAAGGAGAAAGCTGAGATGGAAGAGAAAGAGCGAGAGGCGCAAACAGCTCAAACACGAATCCAAGAAGAGGGCTATATCCGAGGACAATATCCTCTTGATCATGTTTGGAGCTAAGATGGTCATTGACGCAATCACATGGATCATATTATACACAGAAGTATTCTTATCCCTGGTCACAAGGAACAGTGTGGTCATGGGAATGTTTTGGGTGTCAGTGTGGGCGTTCATGTCTATCTACGTAGCATCCTTAAGACCTTATCCATCAATGTGGCAAATAGTCCTGGGACCAATTGGATATATTATGCACCAACCACCCCACAAGAGAGCCTCCATCATCTTCCAACTATTTTGTATCTGTTTTTATGCCTTGGCCGCAAGCCAGCTTGATACCGAGATGATTTTTCGTTATTCATATCTACTTTCACAGCTATCCATCATGTGTTATCTCTGGTCTGAAAGGAAGACAGTCACACACACGGTCATCACCACGCTTCCGGGAAGATCCAAACAAAACTCTGGTATTTCGCACATGTTCATCTTTGCAAACGAATACATCTACTACATAACCAAGAAGAGATACGATAATTTGCTCAATTCCATGGGAGAGAAGCCGGATTCACATAACCTGAACAAACCCGTGTACAGAGGACATCAAAAACATCCAAAGAACGAAGCAATTGCTGCTGGTGTAAGACAAAAGAAAAATAAAAAAAACATTTGAAAATAAAAAAGGAAAAGCCTGCATTTATTTTGATTTGCTGTTAGTTTTTGTGTTTTCATAGGACCACCAAGAATACAATACACACTCAAGCCAATAGAACGGTGCAGCCACAAGGACGGTGATAAGTATAATAGTACTGGGATCTGTTGAATTCACACAAACCAGAATCAATAGTGCAATACAATTGGCAATGCAACACAAAGTGAAATTGATGCTTGTGGGCATCAACATAACCAGTGCGCCGACTATCATAATATAAGATGAAGTCAATAACGGGAATATAGCCGTCACCTCTCCATAAAGGTGGTCAGTATCCCAAAGCATTATGATAAAAGAGGCAAGCAGGATAAGCATGATCTCTCCAAAGTTAACTCCATATCCTCCGAAAATGTGTTCAGCTTCCAAATGGTTATCCAGATGCGCTGGAAGGGCTCTCACGTTGGTTGGGACGGTGTTGGCCAATTTGGTGTGGCGCTCATCGATCTTGTGAAATTTTGGTGGCTCTCCTTCGTTTGAATAGGTTTGCAGAATATAACTCCCGATTGCTCCGGATATCAATCCCGCTGCCACCAATCCCATGACGGTTCCATAGTAGTCAAAACTCTGAGAGGAGTACACTGCCGTCTCGATGATAATCAAAATCACAAGAACCACTATAATATCCAAGAATTTGCGTTTAATGGGGCTCGGCCAGCAGTGACATATCATAAAAGTCCAAGAGACTCCATAAAGAGAAGATATTCCATAATCCGAAAGAGAACTCATTGCCCGCTTTTTTTTGTTTTCTATTTTTTTTAAAAAAAAGGCTACTAATCAACTTTTTTTGAAAAAAAAGAAAATGGAAAATCAAGAGGAGTCCAAAAGTGAGGTGAATGTTCCGAGTATTGCACTGGTACTGGTAGATCTTTTTTCCCGTCCAGGAACCAACGTGAAATCAGAATTTCGACAACAAAATCCGATTGTGGATAAAATCAGATGCATGTGTGCAGTCCAGCTTTTTGTGGTGCCCAAACTCATTGATTCGAACCACATTGTGGTGGTGCCTTCATCGGATGATGAGTCCTTTCACCATTTGATGAGATTCAAAAACATCATGTCCAAAATCAAGAATCCCAGAATCACACTCGACATCTCCGAACAGGTGTATGGAGTCCAAGGACTCGTGAGGAATGGGCACTTTTACAAATCAACTGTTGGATTCATGACATTCTTGTTAGATGAATAAAAAAACAACAAGAACCAAAGAAAGCAATCCCCGTTAACCTTTCATTTTTTGTCTTGTTTTTTTGATTCCCTTGATTTTTTGTTTTTTTTCTCAAATAAAAAAAGACCTGTGTTTGATCCGCTTCACCCGGAGGGAAAAAAATGAAAGGTGCCTCTGCAACCGCGCTTGTCGAGGATGAAGACTATGATCTAAAAAACGAGAACGGAATGACTTTAGCAGAAATGTCAAAGATGGAGAGTTTTAAGAAACTTGTCCTTGTAGAAAATCTTGGGAGCTTGGATGGGTTCAAAGACAGGAATTATCCCAAGCTCTCTGCTATTCTCTTTGCATTTGGGGTCGTAACGATGCTGATTAACACGATCTATGGATTCGTGGAAATTTTTGACACATCAAGTGTTCCTGAGATTATCCCCAACGGGACTTTGGTGCAATCTACAACAGTTAATGGCACGGTTGATTTTGTCCAAGTCATTCAAGGAAGCGCCGTCTCTTTGAACATGGCGTCAATCGATCCTGATTACAACGGAACCCAGATTTCCAAATATCTACCAGACAACATGGCATACATATGCAAAAACAGAATCGGAAGCCACACTGATTATTTTGCCGTCACCTACAACACATTGATCATGAATTCTTTTGAGGCGTTTTACAAAATTTATGGTCAAGGAGGAGTGTTTGCAGCTAACTTGCCCGGGGGAGGGGAGCAATTCTTATCCACCTCGCTCTCATCGACGCTGATGACGACCATCATGCTGATCGCGTTCTTGGCAGCTTTCATAGTAATCCTTGCCAAAGAACTGAAATCTGATAAAACAGAATGGATAAACAGATCTCTGAATTACCTGATATCATTTTTCACCCAAGTCTCTGGATTGTTTTCCGTGCTGTCCCTGATTGACCAGGGGAGGATGAATCTATTTCCTGTTGCTTTTGGGCTGGCCATGTTGATGGAATCGGCCTCTTGGCTGGGATCAAGCTTTACCCTCAGGATCGAGAACGAGATCACCCATTACGTCGGGCACATGGCCAAAAGCAAAAAACACGACGATAAAAGTCAACCCGAGTACCATATCGACAAGAAAGACTTGATGGAATATCTGACATCTCTGAAGAAAAATTCGTCAAACAACACCATGTTTTCGTGCTTGGTGTACACTGCCGTTTCCTACTGTCTGTTTGTGATCCTGGCTTTGCGTGTCCAAAACTGGGGGGTTTATGGTAGGATGGATTCCTGGGGACCACAATACGGGGACATGGTTTCCGCTACAACAAAAGGATTTGTTTGGACATATCTTGCGGGTGTCCTTTTAATATTCCCTATCATGAATTACTTCATCACTGTCGGTTATCTGAGTGTCTTGTTTGCGGCTCTCGATACTTATTTCGGAGAAACAGAAAAGGTTGAAATCGAACTCAAGAGTAAGCAGCAAGAACTCGATGCCAAGAGGGTTGACACGTTTCAGAAAGAATCCAAGTTTTACATCATCAGCATGTGGATGATGACTTTTATCAACAGCAGCACCGACAGCGATGATGAAGAAAATAAGAAGAAAAAAAACAGAGCAGAGCTTGTTAGATCCAGCAGAATCGCATATTATTCTTTCATGTTTTACAAGATTGCCATGTTTTTTGTCACAGTGTTGTTGGTAAATGTGACTACTCACCTTATCCCAAGCGGATTGACATGTTGAAAAAAAAGTAAAAAAAAGGGAACACGCAACATCCGTAGTTTTTTTTGTTCTATTTTTTTATTGTTCTTGTTGCCGAGGTGGTGGTGTTCCAAGAATAAAATGAGTAAAAGAATTACAAAAAGCTTTCATATTTTCAAGGGTGATAATCATGGTGAGTGCCGGGGAAAACCCAGACTCTTTCGAAACCATCCGCTGATAAGCGAAATCCAATGATTTTGGATCCACGCCCCCTCCGAAATCACTGTGTTCTGCTATTGTATCAATGATCGCCTGAATCGTGCTATTGATGATGACAGGCGAATCCTCTGATTCGGGTTCTGACATGTGAACTATCAAATTGAGAAATAGTTTGATTGACATCAAGACCATCCTCTCCCCTGGTGATACATGATTTGAATAGTGATTGTGCTCTTTCGTTGTCATATACATGGCTTTTCCTCGCCTTTTTGAACAATCAATCACAGAAACTTCAGAAATATACACAGAATATACATCAGTACAATGAATATTTACATCCAGCACAGATATCCGCTTGTCCTTTGAGAATAAAGAATACGAATTCAATTCCATTTTCCCAAGGTAAGCCTCTAGCCATTTTAAAGTGTGAACGAGCTCAAATCTATCGAGCATGTGATGGTGATGGACCAGCATACGCAAATCATGATAGTAAGCTGGCAGATAATCGTTTTCGGCAACACGCTGATGCTCCAGTTTCTCAAACACTTCTGGGTAGCTTTTCAAACAATTCTCTATGCACTCCCTTTGAGATCTGATTAAAGAAGTCTGAGTTGACATGTAAGCATGCACATGATTAATCATATAAGTATGGGTGTCTCTGTCCACAAACACCTTGTCTCCTCCTCGAATCAAGCACGCCTGGATCATCAATACCAATGAAAACAAGAGAATGTCGCACTCCATTCTGTGGTTCCAATCAACAAATTTCAAAGACAGTGACCATTGTTCATGGTTCAATTGTTTTATGACAATAGAAGCATTCAGAGAATTGTTTCTTGATTCAAGGGATTTCACAAAATCGCGATTTATGATGATGTGCGGGGTTTCACCATTCGTCAACACAATATGGCGTATGGATGCCTGGTTTATCTTCCCAATTTGTCCGTAATGCCGAAAATACCACAGTTCCATATCCTTTAGCAAAAGGATTCGAACTCTGGAAACAGAGGATTCCTCGATCCTTGGAGACGCTATCACAGAGTCTGTCGTTGTTATTGATGATTTGTGGGAAGAAGATCCGAACAAGTCCGCCAATCTAATGGAGTTACACATATTATCCATCATATGGAACAAGGATTTCAGAGAATTATTGTTCATTGTTTTGGGCTGTTTAGCTTTTTTTTCTTTTATTGTCTTGTTTTGGTATATTTCTTTTGTTTATTTGTCTAATGTCTTGTTTAATCTAAACGAATCCAATATCTGTCAACCTTTCCCTTGTTTGTGTGCGCGAAAGGAAACTACGGAGATTTTTTCCCTCAAAGTTTGTTTTAAACAAGTTTTTTTCGCTTTTTCTTTCTTTCTTTCTTTCTTGAAAAAAAATGATTAAAAAAAGGACACAGGCTCATCTCATGCACTCATTTATTTATCTTTTTTTCGTCTTGGGGGTGAAAACGAAAAAGAATGTGTTTCTTTTTTTAGTATTTTTGTTATTTTTTTTACATTGTTCTTATTGTCCAAAAAACTGATCCTGGTATTCCTCTTCTTCTTGTCCCTGCTTCTGTGGATATTCAACAGTCCCTGCAGATAGTTGTTGAATCTCGCCGGGTGGCTGTTTCAAAACCATCTGGAGAATATTTGACCCTTCGGTGGAATCTTGCTCGTATTTTCCCAGGAGCAAGAAAGATCCACCAAAAAGTTTTTTTGCAAGAGAATTTTTAACGTGGTGCTCTGATCCTGACCATGCCTTGATCATAACCATTTTTTGGTTGGGGCCCTCTAGAGTGGGGGTTGTTTTTTTTACCATGTCTAAACCCTCTGTATTCCAGTATTCAGATAAGTCTCGACAAAGCGATGATATCCGCACTGCCCTTCCCATCATTTTTTTGCGCTTGTATTCTCTGTAGATATTCTCAGTGTCTTCTATGATCTGTATCAAAACCCTCAAATTTTCTTTGCTCATCGCCCCCGCCGAATTTTGGTTACGTACCAGTAAATTGAGGGCAGCAATGACTCTATCCTTTTGCCCTTCACAAATCACTGAAGCGCTATGATGTCCATAGAATTCCCCCAGTTTCCGCGTACATAATCCATGAACATTATCCCGAAGCTTGAAAAATTCCTTTGTGAGCCCGCCATCAGAAAGCTCCACCATCATCGTTTGTGATGGCATGATGGAAGAAGGTTTTGCCATCATAGCTCCACTTGTTTTTTTCTTGTCTTCTTCTCGCTGTTCCTCTTTTTTTGGTTTCTTGTTCTCCTCCTCTTCTTTTTTTTTGAATAATTTACTGGGTAACGGGTCCTGATCTTCAGAATACGAATTTGTGAATTGAAAGGGGTAGATGTTATGTGATTTTAAACATTCTTCGACCAGAGAGTAATATTGTGTACGGCCATCACTTCTAAACGAGTGATATCGAGAAGAGTATACACATTGTTTGCAATCACAATCAGGCCTGGGGGGGCTCGGGGGTCCAAGATAAAAGGCTTCCTTTGGGGGAATGTCATGATACAGAGTGCTCTTTCTTTTCGTGAGTAATGGCATGTTTTTTTCTCGACTTTGGATCCTCAGAAAGTTGTTTTTAGCATTGTTGATGTAATTCAACACGTTCTCCCTTGCATGTTCCATATCTATTCCAAGGGCAATTTCGTGGATTCCATGACCATGTTCCTCACTTCGTGATCCAGGATCTGCCCCCATCATAATCAACGCATGTAAAAGCCTAACCAACCCTTTCGATACTGCTCCAGAAATTGGGGTTATTCCCAAATTCATTGTGTCAGCTGCATCAATTTCTCGAATGACATCGGGTTTACAAAGGATTCTCAGACATTCATCTTCATCGTCAGCAGAGCATGTGTCTGCTAGAATGATGGCCATTGTAAGCTGGTTACCAGCTGGCATCTTCGATGTTTCATTCACCAACATGTTGTACTTTCTCGACGACATGGAGGATGATGAAGAAATAGAAGACATCAACGAAGATCTCATGGAAGAGGGTGTTTTGCTACTAACCATACTGCCACTATCACTCCCCGAACAACTTTCTTCTTCGATATCCTCAAAACTGTCATCTTCTTCAGCACGGCCGCTCTGTGCTACAATAGAAGATGATGGAATAAACTTGAAGTTCATTTTTTTCCTTGACTTTAAAAAGAGAAACTTTTTTCTTTCCCAAAAAAAACATCTTGAATTCACCAAAGGAAGGGGGAGTGGGAGAAGAAAGAAAGCAGAAAACCGTCTTTTTGGGGGCAGCGACAGAAAAAAAATGGAAATCCTCATCCAAACAGTGAATACCAAAACCAGAGAATTGGATGAGTCCAAAGTGACGATTCCGAGATATTTTTTAATGACCTTCGTGACTGAGTTGCCTACTGATAAAGTGAAAATAGAATTCTGTTCTGCCAAGGATGTCAATATCATAATCAACAAAGTATGTGAAATTTGTATATTCGTTTCACAACAGCAACAAGGGAGAGAAACCGAGATGGAAATCTTCTTTGAGAACATCTTCAAGGAATTGTCCAAGGATCCTATTTTATTTGGCAAATCCATTCAACTATTCAAAGTGCTAAACGCCCAAGTGTTGCACTCCAGAATGATGGAATTAATGAAGAAAAGAATCCAAAACATCAAGATGCAACACATACAGTCGTGCATCTATTTCCTGGTCAAAGATGTCCTTGCCACAGGAGATGTCCCACCCACAAACGCGTTGGCCTTTTATCCCACATTCGACAAGTCGGAAAGTACCAAGAAACACGCCACGAAAAAGGCCAAGTTTGAAGATTTGGATAATAAGGAGAAAGGAAAGGAAAGGAATGAATAAAAAGACTTTTTGTGTGCGTGTTAAGGGTTTTTGAAAGATTTTTTTTTCAAGCACAACCATGACCCAAACAAAGAGGTGGTTCCCCGACAAACTGTAAACAGTCAGAACCAAAGGGACATCTATAGGTGGAGTCGCATCCCTGGCAGCCACCCTTATTGTAATCTGTGATAGATGCCATATTCGAGTAGTCTGGAATGGGACACAAGAGAAGATTGCCAGTCGAGATGAACAACTTTTGCATGCAATCAGTTTTTGATTTCGAATCCAAAAGATTGGATTCAATCGATTCGAAGAAGTTGTATGTTGCATCCAGAACAGTCATGTTAGTAGTAATACATGAACCGTTGATGTTGAGAGTGTAATCGTTATGACTAACCCAGAGCTGTGATAAGCACCCATCCATCATTTGCACCGCTTTACACAAATCTCCTTTAAAACTGTTGTGAGAAAAATCAAAAATCATATTGGCAGTCTGAGTGTGATACAAGGAGCACTGAAATCCACCCAGTGCATCTGAGAACGGGGTTCCAAACTCCCCAAATAAATTATGAGACAGGTTCAAAAATTGGAGCGCTGGGGTTATTGAAAACTCCTGAGGAACTTCACCAATAAACAAATTGCTCGAAAAGTCCACAAAAGTCAATTTCTTCAGCCCGCCTATAGCACTCGGGATAAAATCGGAAAGCCGGTTGTGATCTATTGCCAAATAATTCAAGTCCTGTGGATCTGCTATATTCAGAGGAATTGTTCCGGCCAAACCGTTGTTCGAAAAACTCAACGCAAGGTATGACGTGTTTCCAAAATCATGTGGGATGCCAGTTCCATTCAAAGTTGGGCAATTGCTTATTTCCATCCACTGCACCACGGAAGGCGGATCGAAAGCGGTGAGGTTTATCTGTCCATAAACGTGGGGCATGTCATGGATAAAGATGTTATCGAAACCAGAGACATTGAATGTGGTGTCCAGGGAGGAGAAATTCAAGAATAGTCCGTCGCTATCTGTCACACTCAACAGGCAATCTTCAGTGAGCGCAGAAGCGTGTGTCAATCTAGTGATCCCTGGAGTTTTCCCAATCCTAAGTACGCACGGGATTTTCCATCCTGAGTAAGTAGAAAGTATCATCGAAGGTAACGTCCCAGTAATGTGAGGAAGGTCCCAGAAATAAGTGGTTAACAAAAACTGCGAAGTCCAAAAGGGTAATTCTGGGATAGATCCAGTGACGTTCATCCCGTAAATTGCAAAAAGCATCACCAGCGACCAGTTGCCGAGCTCAGTGGGAATTGTTCCGTTAATCCCA
>Ga0134125_10000994_pt1 | contig 36145 bp, 33 predicted proteins | sample KB31751_FD_96464 | JGI IMG/M metagenome (GOLD analysis project Ga0134125, IMG submission 96464) | Terrestrial soil microbial communities with excess Nitrogen fertilizer from Kellogg Biological Station, Michigan, USA - KB3-175-1 | ecosystem: Environmental > Terrestrial > Soil > Unclassified ...
ACATTCCAAAAATAATCGAATCATTTCTTTATATAATAAAACAGGATTGGATAGAAAAGAAGAAGTGGTAGAAATTCCGTATCAGCAATTTATTTCTAAAATAAAAAACAGGAATCAATTTAAGATTTCAGATGCTTTAACCGGAAAAGAAATTGAATACCAAATTGAATACAGGGGAAATAAAGATCCGCAGAATGTTTTGGTGTTACTCACTCTTGCTCCGGGTTCTAAAATTTATGCTGAGGTTACGAATGAAAAACCTTCTGATTTTACACCAAAAACTTATGCCCGTTTTGTGCCTGAGCGCTATGATGATTTTGCGTGGGAAAATGATAAAATTGCTTTTCGGGTTTATGGAAAAGCGTTAGAAAAAGTTCCAAAGGAAATGGCTTACGGACAGGATGTATGGGCCAAGCGAACTTCAAAACTTGTAGTAAACGATTGGTATAAAAGCGCAGATTATCATGTGGATCATGGCGATGGTTTGGATTTTTATGATGTAGGTCTTAGCCTTGGCGCCGGCAGCAGCGCGCCTTTCGTGAATGATTCTATTTATTATTCTAAAAATTTCAGAACCCAAAAAGTGCTGGATAATGGACCGTTACGAAGTACATTCCAATTGGGATATGAAGCCTGGAATGTAAACGGTACAAGCGTTACAGAAACCAAAACCATTTCTCTTGATGCGGGTTCGCAATTGAACAGGATGGAAACCGAATATACCTTTAAGGGTAAAAATGAAATGCCTGTAGTGGTTGGAATCGTGAAACGAAAAGACAATGGTACAATGCTGCTGGATGAAAAAAATGGCGTGATGGGATATTGGGAACCGCAACATGGCAAAGACGGCACCCTGGGAATTGGATCAGTGATGGAAGAACCGGTATTGAATATGCAGGTAAAAGATCAGCATTTACTCACAATCCTTAATGCGATTTCAAAAAAATCATTTACCTGTTATACCGGAGCCGCATGGGATAAAGCAGGCGTTATTACCAATGCCAAAGAATGGTTTTCTTACCTGGAAAACTTTAAAAAGAAAATTGAAAATCCGGTATTGGTGGGGTGGTTGTAAATTATTTTTAATTTTTGAACCTTCTTTATTAATTATGAATATCATGAAATTAAATGAACTCTTTAATCTTTCCGGTAAAACTGCTCTTGTAACTGGTTGTTCACGTGGTATAGGAAAGGCAATGGCACTGGGGCTTGCAGAAGCAGGCGCCGATATTATCGGGGTATCTTCTTCACTGGAAGCAGGAAGTGAAACAGAAAAAGAAATCATTGCTTTGGGAAGAAGTTTTTCATCCTATAAAACAGATCTTGAGAAGAGGAACGAATTATTGGATTCTATTGCAAAAATAAAATCAGCGCATCCTGTTATTGATATTTTAATCAATAATGCCGGAACGATAAAAAGAAATCCTGCCGTTGCTTATACGGATGAAGACTGGGATACCGTTCTTAATATCAATTTAAATGCTGCATTTGTGCTTGCCCGTGAGTTTGGAAAAGAAATGGTGCGGCGACAAAATGGGAAGATCATTTTTACCTGTTCATTGCTTTCTTTCCAGGGTGGAATTAATGTAGCGGCCTACACGGCCAGTAAGAGTGCCGTTGCGGGTTTGGTAAAAGCACTTGCCAACGAATGGGCATCAAAAGGAGTGAATGTCAATGGAATTGCTCCCGGATATATTGCCACAAAAAATACGGAGGTGTTAAGAGAAGATGCGGAAAGAAATAAATCTATCCGGGATAGAATTCCTGCAGGAAGATGGGGAAAGCCGGAGGATCTTATCGGGCCAACCGTTTTTTTAAGTTCTGCCGCATCTGATTATGTGCAAGGAGAAATATTAACTGTTGATGGTGGCTGGATGGGCCGGTAATTCATTATTTTATACGACTTTCGGACCGTATTTATAGAATTTCCATGTAAAACCCACCTCCTGTTAGAGAGTGCTTGAAATAAAAAATTAGCTGCTTTCATTCGTGGAAAGAAGGGAAAATCTGTTAATCCAAAAATCCGGTAAATCCTGATTCTGACAACGATTGTCACCATTGAAATTTCCTCATTCATAATGCAAAGCCTCGATAGGATCAAGCCGTGACGCTTTTACGGCAGGGTAATATCCAAAAAAGATGCCGGTAATGCCACAAACTGCGAAGGAAATAATGATGGAAGATGGTGAGATCAGGGTGGGCCATTTCAGAAAAATAGTGATGAGTTTTGAGGCGCTGATTCCAAGCAATACACCAATGATTCCGCCGATTATACTAATTACTACTGCCTCAATTAAAAACTGCATTAATATATCAATTCCACGCGCTCCTATTGACATACGCAATCCGATTTCCTTGGTGCGTTCTGTTACCGAAACATACATGATGTTCATGATACCAATACCACCGATCACCAAAGAAATCCCTGCAATGGCAGTCAGCAGTACCGTTAACAACTGGCTTGTAGAACTGAAAGTATTAATGAGTTCAGCCATGGTCCGGATCTGGAAATCATCCTCATCAGAAGGTTTTAATTTGTGAGATTCCCTTAAAATTCTTGTTAACTCTGCTGTGGCAGAATCAGTAGCGCCTTCACTGATGGAAGATGCATAAATATTCTGGATATAAGGAATGGCAAGTATGCGCTGCTGAACGGTAGTGTAAGGAGCGAGAATAATATCATCCTGGTCCGATCCAAAAGCATTTTCACCTTTCGCAGCCAGTACTCCAATTACCTTGAAAGGTATTTTATTAAAACGGATAATTTTTCCAACCGGATCTTCACCGGGATTAAAAATATTGTCAACCACTGTTTGCCCCAAAAGACAAACTTTTGCGGCAGAAGTTACACTTTCAGCATTAAAATCTGCACCTTCTTTCAAAGGCCAGTTGCGGATAGAAAGATAATCATTGCTTACGCCCATAATGGTTGTGGGCCAGTTTTTATTTCCATTGATGGCCTGCCCTCTGCCCGACACTGCCGGAGAAACAGAACTTATATATTTTGCATTGGATTTGATCGCCTGGATATCGTTCAATGTAAGTGTTTGCAACCCGCTTTGATCCAGCCGCGCCCCACCGCCGACAGTAGTGTTACTAAAGGGACGGACAGTGATCATATTAGAGCCCATGCCAGACAACTGGCTTTGAATACTTTGCTTGGAGCCCTGTCCAATCGCCACCATGGCGATAACAGCAGCCACACCAATGATGATCCCAAGCATTGTCAGCAACGCCCTCAGCTTATTACGTTGCAATGCCCTGATGGCGATCTGTAAAAGGTTTGTAAGTTTCATTGACTAAGGGTTTGTCATCTTTACCAAATTAAGAAACCATTTTATTTGTTCGTTTACTCTTCTTCGTCATTTAGCTTTCATCACTTACCGGCAATTCCGCAAGTGCTTTTTTTGCAGAACGCACGTTTTCATTTGGTGCGTCTTTTATTATTTTTCCATCACGCAAAGTGATCGTGCGGCTGCTGAAGGAGGCGATATCAGGCTCGTGGGTCACAAAAACAATCGTTTTCCCGTCTTCGTTTAATTCCTGGATCAAAGCCATTATTTCATAAGAAGTTCGTGTATCCAGGTTTCCCGTTGCCTCATCTGCAAGGATCATTACAGGCTCGTTGATCAGCGCTCTTGCAATAGCCACACGCTGTTGCTGGCCCCCGGACATCTGGTTAGGCAAATGATCTTTTCTTTGTGATAATTTTACCGCATCCAGCGCTTTCAATGCCCTGGCGTCTCTTTCACTTTTGGGAATTTTAGGATTGTACAATAAAGGAAGCTCTACGTTTTCAATGGCCGATGTTCGTGCCAGCAAATTATACGATTGAAATACAAATCCTATCTTCTCGTTTCGGATCTTTGCCAGTTCATTGCGTGAAAGCTTGCCGATATTAACGCCGTCCAATAAATACAGACCTTCGGTAGGTTTATCAAGACAACCCAATATATTCAGAAGCGTTGTTTTGCCCGAGCCGCTGGCTCCCATGATCGTTACAAATTCTCCTTCATTTACAGAAAATGAAATTCCCTTTAGGGCTCTTACAATTTCCGAACCCATTTTAAATTCACGTTTCAGGTTCTCTATTTCAAGAATTTTTTTATCCATTGCTCAAAATTTAGGAAGCCGGTTTTTTTGATCCTGAAGTATTTCCCTTTTTCGTTGCCGGCTTCCTCCTTGAGGGCATAAAAGGACTTCTTTCTGTACCTGCGTCCACATTTTCGCTTTTCCCTACCTCCTCTCCTACAATTACATTATCACTATCAGCCAGGCCCGATAAAACCTGCACATTGATATTATCATCCATTCCTGTTGTAATATTCTTTTTAATGACCTGATTACCATTTAAAAGCCATACAGATTCTGTCTTTGCGGGAAAAGCAGTATTGGCCGTTTTTTGGGAAGAATCTTTTTTGTGATGGCTGCTTTCACCGGAATTAACAATTTGGTACTGCCGCGAAAGAGAAGAATCGGGCGTAAAAGCCAACGCTTTCGCAGAAATTAATTTTGCAGAGCTGTCCTGTTGAAGAAAGATGGTAATATTTGCCGTCATTCCGGGTTTTAACTTCATGTCATTATTGTTTGCGTCAATGATCGTTACATAAGTTACTACGTTTGCACTTACAGCCGGTTGCAGCCGTACTTCCTGAACTGATCCTTTAAAAACATCATCCGGAAAAGCATCAACCGTAAAAGTTACGTCCTGCCCTTTTTTTACATTGCCGATATCAGCTTCATCTACTGCTGCACGAACCTGCATTTTCTTCAGGTCTTTGGCAATAGAAAAAAGTGTTGGGGTATTGAAACTGGAAGCGACGGTTTGGCCTTCGCTTACATTGCGCGTTAGAACCGTTCCATCTATAGGAGAATAAATATTAGTAAAGGAAAGGTTTCTCTGGGCTGCAGCTAACACCGCTTTTGAGCTTCTGACTTGTGCTGCCGCGGTATTAAAAGCTGATTGGGCAGTTTCATAATCTGCTTTGCTGATCGCTCCTGCATTATACAATTGAGTCTGACGGTTAAAATTCTGTTGCTGATACTGAAGATTGCTTTCTGCGTTTTGCAAATTCCCCTGGTCCTGGTTTACCTGGTCGGTGAACAATGATTTATCCAGTGTTGCTAATAGCTGTCCCTTCTTTACGGTAGAATTAAAATCTACATAGATATTTTGGATCGTCCCTGAAACCTGGGCACCAACTGCTACGGTATCTACAGGCTGAACGGTTCCCGTTGCGGTTACACTATTGGAAATATAACCCGTATGCAAATGCTCCGTGATCAAAGTGACAGATTTATTTGCATTTTTCTTCTTTATAAAAAAATAGGCAGCAATACCTAAGATCACTATCACTGGTATCCAGATATATTTTTTCATTTGATTCTAATTATAATGTGATTGGCCTTCCCATATAAAATTCATAAATTCCATGATTTAAGATGACATTGTATTTTGCCTGGATCAATGACTGCTGTGCCTGTATGTATTGGTTTTTTTGTACCAGGAAATCTACCATGTTCACTGCTCCGAGCTTCAATTGCTCATTGGCAATTCGGTAATTCTCTTCGTTGGCATTCAACTGGACCTGCGCCGCCTGGTATTGCGCTTTTGCATTTACTAAATTGATGTAAGCCTGTTCCACCTGCTGTGAAAGAACCAGTTTTGTATTCTTTAAAGAAAGTTTAGACTGATCAATTTCTATTTTCGACTTTTCCACATTGGTTTTAGTGAGCCGGTTGTTGAAAATGGGAATACCAACCGTTATGCCGAGTCGCTGGTAAAAATTATTATTCAACTGGTTTATGTATTTGTTGCTTTGATTATCAGAATAGCCGCTGGCAAGCGATGCACCGGCTGAAACGGTAGGCAGTCCACTGGTATATGATTGTTTTAATTGCACATCTGCCTGCTGCACTGCGTTCTGTCCTATTTTTACTTCCGGCCTGTTTTGCAGCGCACTGTCCTGCACTGTTTGCAGATCGGTGGCTTCCTGCGGTACTGCTATATTTTGCTGTTCCTGTATCTGAAAATCATAGTTTGAAGGCAATTCTAAAATTTGTTTCAGGGTCAGCGTATTCTGCCGCAACTGGTTTTGCGCAATTACCAGGTTATACTGATCTGTTGCCAGAGTAGCCTCCAGCTGTACCAACGCGTTTTTTGCAATGCTGCCCGCATTGTAGAGGATCTGCCCGTTTTTATATTGCGCCTGAGACGTTTGAATGACGTTTTGAAGCGCAACAATGCTTTCTTTTGAAAGTAAAATATTGAGGTAAGCCTGCGTTATTTGTATCGTGAGATCGTTCCATGCCTGCTGAACATTCAGGTTGGCTGCCTGTACATATAGTTGTTGCGATTGAATATTATTTTTCAGGTATCCTCCCTGGTATAATATAACGGAAGAATTAACGCCATAATTACTGGCAAAATTTGCCTGTGTCTGAAACCCGCCGACTACAGGGTTTGCATTTTTTGAATTAGTAAAATTCTGTGTGGTACTGGCCGATAGATCTGGCAGCAGGGATGCTTTTGCCTGCAAAAGATTTTGATGATTAATGTCTACATCTTTTGCAAGTGTCTGCAACTGGATGTTATTCTTTCGTGCGTAATCAAAACAATCCTGCAAGCTCCATTTGTAGGAACTGTCGGGGACTAAATGCAAACTATCCTGGGCCAATAAAGGATTTCTGCAAAAAAGAACTATAAATAAAAATAAAACCGATATTGAAATACTTTTAAAATTGGCTGCCTTTACAATTTGTTGATTCAATTTAATAACAACCCAATTTTTCACGTTACTTTTTTTATAGAATAATAGTTTTGACGTTTTTAATTCTCAAACCCATCGCAAAAAAATCTTAATATCAAAATCATGCCATCTTTATTTCGTAAATAAATGAATAAGTAGTAATGGGAAATTGACAATTGAAATGCGAAAGTTCTGATCAAATGAAAGAGTGGCTAATAAAAGAAATTTAAAAACAAAAAAGATAAAGATCAAAGCAGGTTTAATCCTCTCCCTGGCGGTTCCCTCACCCGACATTCTACAATCATAAGTTATGTACTGTCCTAAAATAGATCTACCTAAATTAAGTGTAAAATGTATAATTCAAATGGACCTACGTCCTGCTTCGCGACGCATGAAACACTTCTCTAATCTCAAGTTGAGAACAACAGCTTTATACAATTGTATTGTTGCTTAAGAATAGCACTTATGCCTGCTCAATATGAGCAAAGGTTTTTTGCTATTTTGACAGCCCGCCAATAGGATCGAAGTGCAGGAGTAAGCAGATTTTCTCCTTCTAAAGATAATTTTTAGATATAACTAAAACCTTGCCTGATAATCCGTCCAATACGTATATATATTTATCCTCAGGGTTAGTAAATGTTTCCATTTCCCCATTCTTAAATGAAGTTGTTTTTGAAATGTAGTCAAGAACAACTTCCTGGTTACTTGTATTGGGTTGAGAAGGAATGATATTTACTTCCGCGTTAGATCCTGACAGTTCTTTCCTTGTTCCGTCTGTTGCGAAAAGATAATCATTATCCACACAAAAATCTCCTAACCGCGCTCCGCCGCCGTTCGCCTGGATGGTATAGAACAATGATACAGAACCATTTCCTTCATCTAATTTTAATACTTTATTTTGAACCTGAAAATATACTCCTTTATTTGAGGATCGGAACTTGTTTTTGTAATTGTAAACCGCATAATTGGGGTCATAATAATTGCTCAAATTATAAGTTTTTACTTCATTATTGGTTTTAATTACGAAGAGTTTTTTATCTGTAGGAGAAAGTGCATATAGATTTTCGTTAGCTCCCTTTGAATACAGCATTTCCCCGTTTGCCTTGATATTGCATGCAAACTCGGGATTTAAATTACCATAGCGCTTCTTTATGACGTGTAAATCATTATCACTGACAGTTTCTCCCTGGAAACATAACCAATCGGCACCTCCGGATATATTTTTAAAGATCTGAACGGCAAAACTATTATACGAACCACCGGTTGCATAGGTAAACTTATGAGTTGGAGCTGCAGTTTCATTCAGCATATTGCCGCTTACCATACTTGCAGTTCTGTAAACAGGCGTTTCAAAAGCATGATAAAGCGGCCTGATAAAAACTTCTTTTTTCCCGAATTTTTCTGATTGCATATAAACAGGAGAATAATCTGAAAAATAATCACTTCCGGAAGTAAGATTAAACCTGTAATTACTCCACTTTCCTTCTAAAACGCCGCCAGTTGTGGGTAGTTCATACCTGTAAATAAAATCGTCAGCCTCTTTTTGAGAATTGCTGACAACCATATAAAGCCCATTGTCTGTAGCTTTAAAATCATGAGCAAAGTCTCCACCGGATGGATTAAAGTTGCCTTCTATATATTCACCGAAATGGCTGCTTATCGGATCAGAGTCCTTCACTTTTTCTTTCGAACAACTGACAAGCAACAGGGCTGCAACAGTCAAATGCCATAATGTTTTCTTCATTTTGAGGGTATTGATCATTGTTTTTCTTTTGCGTTTCTATATGGTTAAAGTCTTTGTGAAATAAAGAACGATCGCAGTTAGTTTCTTTTGCAATCGTTGGAACCTGTTAATAGCAGGCAACAGTTAGTTTTATTATTAAAACGCAATCTATTGAAAGAAATTGTATCAACAAAAATTATCAGCTTATATTTTTCTCAATCGTCATTATAACAGTGGATTATAAATAACTTTAAATACATTATTATTGGTTCCGCCAGCCCATTTTTCGCGAAGCGCTGATCTGTCATACCTCTCCCCTGGGAGTGTTCTCACCCGGCATTCCACAATCATAATTTATCCCTATATTGAGTGAATATTTGAAACTTACTTCTACGATTCCGCTTAATTTTCAGGCATTTGTTTAACAGGATCAAATGGTTGTGCTGCTTTATCAATTGTAACATTTTCTCCAGCTGTCATCAACCATTTTCCGTTCTGTTTTACATATACAAGCGTAGCCAAACCATCAGTTGGACCTGTATCTGGTCTTCCGTCAGGTAATGGAGTGTGGTTCGGGTCATAAAAATGCCACACAAGGTGTACTATAGCCACATCTTTTGTTATAAACCGCGTTGCTACAGACGTTTTCTCACATACGCTGGTTTTAAAAATCGTATTATGATAGGCCTGGTGTGCATATTGCGATTCCTTTCGTCCTTTCCACCACATCCCTACCACATTTACCCAATCGGTGTTTTCGGTAGTATAGTTTTTTAGATCATCGTAATTATGATGATTCCAGCTATAAATCATAGCATCTATCTGTGTGTTAATTGCCGATTCATCTTTGGCAGACTGCGCAAACATTATTGTGCATAAAAACAGTAAAATAACTGTTGTAAATATTTTTTTCATCTTATTATCTTTCTGCAAAAATAGGTTCGCCGGAAGGCAGAAGCATAGTATAAAAACGACATTCTTAGCAAAAGAGACGATTAAAGAACTTAACCGGTGAATCCAAAAGCTCCTGTTCAATAACAGAAGGATTAACGCCGGCAAATTCCCGGAAGTCGCGAATAAGGTGCATTTGATCAAAATAGCCACATTCATAAGCAACCTTTATCCAGCTAATACCGGGTGTTTGTTCTTTCATAATCCAGGCTTGTGAAAATCTTACGAGGCGGGAGAAATGTTTTGGAGGTAACCCTATTCGTTGCGCAAATACTCTTTCAAATTGACGGATGCTCAGGCATGCAAGGGATGCGAGCCGGTCTATTTTAATCAATCCGCCTTCTTTAATAACAAACGGCAGCACTTCATCAATAGGCAAAGCTTGTTTCAATTTGCTTACATGATGCAGCAGGAATTTTTCAACAATCAATTTCATTTCTGTAAAAGAAACTGTTTCCTGTAGTTTTTCATTTACTTCATTTATTTCCCTACCCAAAAAATCAACGCCGTCAAATGCGTCATTGGACAAAAGTTCATTCATAGGAATTCCTAAAAAGCGATATAAGCCACCCGGTTGAAATCCGACCTTAATCATAAGGTGATTGCGACCAGGTATTATACAATGCCTGTTGAGATGCGGTCCAACTACAATACAAGATGATTGTGTACCCTTTTTTTTCTTCGATATATCTTCAGCATCACACTTATCCCTGACATAAAAAAACAAGCAATGTTCAGGAAGTGGCGGAACAGGAAATGTTTTTAGAACTTCGGTTGCGTCGAGATGCACCTGGTGTATCATAATGTTATTCACAAACTCTTTCAACGCGGGATGTGGTTGGTAGAATTGCTGAAACATAACAGATAATTAATTGTCGTTAAATTATCCACTGAAATTTCCGGATAAGACAACAATTGTTTCTAAAGATAATAACAAAAACCTGATATTTCATCGGTTTCCTCATTGGCATTCCACCATCCTAATTTATCCATATAATAATGAGGGAATATTTGAAACTTATCTTCTCCGGGCCGTAGTCTAAACAGGCTTCATTCAAGGACTGAGGACTCTTTCTGACACCCCTAATATTTTAAAACGCCTGAATTTTTCGAAGTTAAAGCTTAATCTTATAACGCCAGGTGGAGACACCCGCCAGGGAGGGAGCAGGTTGGCAACTGTGCCCTCATAATTTCTTTTCACTTCATGTTCTCATTTGATAACCACCCGGATTTGCCTTTTCTAAAGAACGCTAATGCCGGCAGCAAATTACCGAACCACTACCAGGGGATTTGTCGGGTTGAATACACCGTCCGAATTGTAATTCCACACCCACGCATGGAGGAGCCATAAACCAAACATTGTATTATGATCCCAAACATCATTGCTTCCTGTAAAGCCTGACGGAGCCGCATTGGGAGATAAGGCAATGGGTACAGCATATTCCACAGCCAGTAATTCAAAATTCCCTTCTTCATTTTTATTATAAACCAGGAGTTCCGGGTTTCCGGGATCAAAAATAGTATCTGCCAAAGAAGATTTCATGTAATGATACCCCATATTAGGCATCACTACATTAATATCGGCATAACCGTCTTTGATCGCATTTTTAATATCCCTGTAACGTGCTGATGCTGACCGGGCCTGTTGTAATTCCCATAAAGTTTGCTTCCCAAGGCCGTGATAATTTGAAACAAAATTACTGTTGCCGGCATCGTTTTTAATTGTAGCATTACTTGTAATTGCAGGTGTTTTCACATTATTATTTAGATTGTCCTTTGTGCAATTATCAAATAAAATTGCAACCAGCAGTAATAGCATGTAACTTATGATCTGTTTCATTTTATAATATTTTAAAAAATTAAAAAATATTTTTCCATTTCATGTTTCATAAAAACAACCTCAAATAGCAGCTACAGTTATTGTCCCTCTTTCACCTGTAATACATACTTTGGTAACAAACCATGCGCTTCCCTGTGTGTTTCTATTACCGCATTTGAATCCGGCGCTTCAGAAAGACACATGATAACCCCATCTTTTTCGTTTACCCAATAGTTTAAAAAATTTACCCCGTATTTTTTTTCCACAGCAAGATCCTTTTTATGAGCTTCTGCAACTGCTGCTGCTGTTACATTCCCGGCTCCCAATTCATGAACATCCAGAAATAAATTCTTTCCTCCCTGCATGGCTGCTGTTGTTCCGGAAGTTACCAGGTAAATACTGTCAGGTAAAAGTCCATGAGCTTCAGCATGTGTTTTGCGAATAGACTCAGGGTCAGGCGAAGAAGAAAGACAGTATACATCGCCCCTGGCCGTATCCACCCAGTATTTTATAAATTTTACTCCGTATTTGTCTTCCGTCGCGAGATCTTTTGCATGCGCATTTGCAACACCTTCACTGGTTACGTTTCCTGCTCCCAAATGATGGACATCAATGTATAAGTTAGAAGTGCCATTGTTTTGGGCAGAGGAGCCTAAAGAAAAACAAACCGCAAAAAGGACAAGAGAATATAACCGTTTCATAATATAATTTTTAAAGAGTTAATGAAAAGATGGCTGATACAAAGTAATTATCAATTCTACTCATGCGTATGAGGAAAATACCCTATCTTAGCGATAGACTTTCCCTATTTTAAATATATCAATATGGAACTTCTGGAAAGAGAACCATATTTTTCTTCACTGCAATCGCAGTTCGAAAGAACCGGTGATGAAGGCTGTTGTGTTTTCATCTCCGGCGAAGCAGGCATTGGAAAAACGTCCCTGGTCCGGCATTTTTGCAGGAGAATAGGAAGCAAAGCAACTATTTACTCAGGCACTTGTGATGCCTTGTTTACCCCAAGACCACTGGCGCCGTTATATGATATCGCCTGGCAGATGGGTAACAATTTACCGGACGACATCAAAAATATCCAGGACCGTTCTGAGCTCTTTTCAAAGTTTTTTCATACCATCGCCCGTCATGAATCGCCGGTAATCCTTTTATTTGAAGATATACATTGGGCTGACGAAGCAACACTCGATTTTATCAAATTCTTTACCAGGCGCATTTCTCAAACACATTGTCTTTTTCTTTGCACCTTTCGGGATGCTGACTTTTACTCACAACATTCACTAAAAAATCTTTTGGGAGAATTGTCACCTGATTTTTATACGCAATTAGCGGTAACTCCCTTTTCAAAAAAAACAGTTGATAACCTTGCAGACGAAAAAGGATATAATGGGGATGAAGTCTATCGCCTGACAGGAGGAAATCCGTTTTATGTAAATGAAATTCTAGCCAGCTATAGCAAGGGGATACCCCAGAAAATAAAAGATTCTATTTTATCCGTTTATAATCGTCATGATGAAAATACCAAACGCATTTGGGAGTTGTTATCCATCATTCCTAAAAAATTTGAAATAAAATATCTAAAAGAGATCTTTCCATCCTATCATCCGGCTATCGAGAAAAGCCTGGAATCGGGAATTCTGATCCGGCAGACCGGATTTATCTTTTTTAAGCACGAATTATACCGCAGAACAATAGAATTATGCCTGCCTGAATCAAAAAGTATTTCACTCCATAAAAAAATCCTGGAGCACTTACTTTCAAAGTTTGAAGAAACAGGGCAAATTGAAAGAATCGTTCATCATGCCAAACATGCCCATGAAAATGAGGTAGTGCAAAAATTTGCGCCGATTGCTGCTCATCAGGCAGCCTCTCTTGGTGCGCATACGGAAGCCTGTAAACTATATGATATAGCAATTCAGTTTTCAGACAAAAAGGATACTGCTGTATATGCTGCTCTGCATGAATGCTATGCATATGAGTGTTATTTAACCGGCAAAATAAAAGAAGCTATTGTCATCCAGCAGAAAGCTTTGAAAATGTGGAAAGGAAAAAATGAGATTGAAAAAACAGGAAACTGCACCAGGTTTCTTTCAAGGCTTTTCTGGTTTGATGGCAATCGCAAAGCTGCTGAAACCCGGGCACATGAGGCAATCTCTGTTTTGGATGGAGCGCCGGCTTCAAAGGCAAAGGCAATGGCTTACAGCAATATGTCGCGATTAAGCATGCAATCTGATCAAACGAGAGAATGTATTTATTGGGGAAGAAAGGCCTTGAAGATTGCCAAAGAAGTGAATGACCCAAATGCAGCTATCGAGGCATTAAATTCCATCGGCAGCATTCTCATGTGTAATCCGTCTTCTTATAAGAAAGGTAAACAGTTGATACAGGAATGCCTCAAAATGGCTTTAGAAAATGGTTCACAGGAAGAGATTGCTTATGCTTTTTCGGAATTAGGCACTAATGCTGTTACTATGAAAGAATATGATTTTGCTAACAAAAATCTGAAGGATGGAATAAGTTTTTGCCAGGAAAAAGATCTTGATTCCTTAAAGGATTACATGCTGACATGGCAAGCCAGGTTATATCTTGAAACCGGCAAATGGAAACAGGCGTTTGAGATGGCCGACCATGTTTTAAGAAATAAAACCCTCTCGCCACCCACTAAAATTATGGCTCTTTGTGTATTGGCAACCTTAAAGATCAGGAAAGGAGAAAAGGGAGCCGTTGCATTATTAAAGGAAGCCACATCAATGGCATTTGTGACAATGGAATTTGTCAGGATCATAGCCGTATTTATGGCCCTGCTCGAGCTGGAATGGGTGACCGGTGAACCTCAGATCGAAACAGGATTACTTTCTGAAATTATAGACAGGCTGGCGAAATTAGGAAAGTTGCGCAAGGAAGGAAGCCGGTTTTATTTCTGGTTAAAAAAGGCAGGAAAAGAATCTTTGTTGCCTGGAAAAATGACTCATCCGCGTCAAAATGCCAATAGAAATAATTTCCTGAAAGAGGCTGAATATTGGGCAAAAATTGGCTCACCGTATGAATATGCAGTCACCCTGTTTGAAGGAAACGAAGAGGATAAAAGAAACTCTGTCGCCATTATAAGGGAATTGGGTGCTGAAGCGATAGTTGAAAAATTAAAGCGGGAAATGATATACCTGGGAATCAGGGGTATTCCGCGGGGACTGAGACAGGCAACGCGTGAAAACCCTGCACAACTTACCGGGCGTGAAATGGATGTTTTGCAATTGCTGAAAGAAGGTATCAGGAATAAGGAAATTGCCTCACGGCTTTTTATTTCCCCTAAAACAGTTGATCATCATATCTCCTCAATATTTTTTAAACTGGACGTAAATTCAAGAGGAAAAGCAGCGCAGAAAGCGATTGAGCTCCGGGTGTAAAGATTGCCTTCATAACAAATATCCGGAAGTTGAAAGTTTCAAGATATTCCGCCCGGGTTCAGGTTGTAATGTTTATAACTATCTTTCTAAATGACCGTACATGGCCTGTTCTGATGATTACGAACCGGATTCGTGTAAATCTGAATGGTTATTCCCGTTTCCTCCCGCTAATTGTGTTATCATTTAAATATCCGGGCATTTGATTTTTTTAACCAGGATAATAATTTACAATGTTGTAATAAAAGAAGGTGTTTATTTTATTGCTATCATTTGCCCTGGTAATTATCAATACCTTATTTTTCATGTTGCAATCAAAAGGAACAACCTCAATGTTCATAAAAAAATTTTCATGTTTCTGTAACTAAATCCAGTCTTACTGACTCTGTTCTTATTTACCCGAATCAAATTCAGCACCGGGAAAGATGAAGATTAATTCACAAAAAATAAAACAAAGATTATGAAAAAAAAATTTATGATCTCTCCGCTGCTATTCATTGCTGCGTTTAGTCTTTTTAGTTGTAATAAAATGGATTCCGGTAACAGCCCGGTTAACCGAAATAATCTGAGCCATCTTCCTCCCGGTGGCGGACATTTAAATTTACCGGCATTGGATCCGGCATTGGTTCAGCAGGGGCAAGAAATATTCCGATATGAGACTTTTGGTGATGAAACATTTTGGACAGATCAGCTCCATATGAACCAGGTAATAGAAACGGCTGTAAGTCCCAAAACGGCTTTAAGTGTAGGTTTAAAGGTGGATGCATCTGCTTTACCGCCGGGAATTGTGGAGGCTATTCAAAAAGCACAGGTTAATTTAAATGACCCTCAAACTACGCTCACTCTTTTACAACTCAATGCAGTAGTTGGGGTAAAAGGCCAGGTAAGTCAAAACGCTGATGGTACTTTAAAGCTGGATAGAATAGGGATTACATGCGCCCTGTGTCATTCAACCGTTGATAACTCTTTTGCACCAGGTATTGGCAAGCGTTTGGACGGCTGGCCCAACAGAGATCTAAACCCGGGATTAATTATCTCATTGTCTCCGGCCTTAGATGCGAGAACGAAAGCTATTTACGCTTCGTGGGGACCAGGCATGTATGATGCAAGATTCAACCATGATGGCCTGAGCAATCCCGCTGTCATTCCGCCTGCATATGGTTTATATGGTCTTCCCAAAGCTATTTTTACCGGTGATGGAGATGTAGAACATGAACCTGCGGGGCCTGTGGCTTATTGGAACAGATATGTAGCCGTTACGCAAATGCATGGCCATGGTTACTTTGCTGACCCGCGTATTAACTGGGTGGTTGATTACAGGCAAGGTGATGATCTGGTAACTGATAAACTCCCGGCCTTACAGGCTTATGAATATTCTTTATCAGCACCAACCCCACCGGCTCATTCGTATAATATTGCTGCTGCGGCAAGAGGAAGAGTGATTTTTGCTGTGAAAGGCCAGTGCGCCAGCTGTCATTCCGGACCTTCATTTACTGATGTTATTGACGGGGGAAAATTACATCCTCAAAGCGCTTCTGTAGCAGTGGACAAAGATTATGTGAACCGGTCGGCCACAAAACTATGGAGAGTCACACCATTGAAAGGTATTTGGCAACACCCACCCTATTTTCACGACGGTTCAGCAAAGACGCTGACTGATGTGGTGAACAGATACAACGAGGTGAACCACCTTCAATTAACTCCTGCTGAAAGGTCTGATCTTACTGAATATTTGAAATCCCTGTAAGTAATAGTAAAAGATAACTTATACTATTCAAATCTATTCATTTTCTATTCATCTCTTTAGGGAACCGGTCCCTAAAGAGATGCTTCTTTAATACCGGGTATCCTCACCCGGCATAACGCTTATTCAAATTTTCGAGGCTGATGATTTGCATTAGTATGTGAATACGGTTCAGGCGGCTTAAAGCCTCCCTACCCTACCACCTGGCCGGGACGCCTGCCTTTTGGCGGCCTGAACGATAACTTCCCTCTTACCGGGGCGATCAATTTCTCCTCATTGTGAGGCCTCTTTTCTTTTCAAATATACCGGCAAGCCTGCCAGTATCACGAATATGAGTCCGACAGTACATACACCCGTCCAGGAAAACATATTCCAGGCATAGCTTCCCACGATCGAGCCGATCGTTCCACCGATAAAAAACGAGGTCATATAAATGGTGTTCAATCTTGTTCTTGCTTCTGCGGATAATTCCGATACCCTGGTAAGATTGGGAATATGAGCAGACTGCAGGCCTCCATCGATCAGAATGATGCCGATCACCAATACCACGATATCCATCTTACTGGCAAACAAGACAAGATAGCCTGCGATCATCAGTAAAACACCCCACCGCATTGGGAAGGACGTTCCTTTTTTATCGCTGATCTTTCCCACCTGCGGCGAAATGAGCGCACCTGTTAATCCAACCACGCCAAAAAATCCGATCGTGGATAAGCTGTATGAAAAAGGAGGCTTTTCTAAAAAGAAAGCGAGGGTTGACCAGAATGCCGAAATGGCTCCGAACAGGCAAGCTCCTATCCAGGCGCTTTCTCTAACCAAAGGATATTTCTTCACCAGGTGAAACAAAGAGCGCATCAGGGTTGCATAGCTACCCTCAAACCGGTGTTTTTCTTCGGGAATGATCCGGCTGGTTAAAAAAGAAATGATGAGCATTAATGCGGCTGCTATCCAGTAAATGCTTCTCCATCCCCAATAATCTGCTGCAAGTCCGCTTAATGTCCTGGACAATAAAATTCCGGACAGCAATCCACCCATGATCGTTCCGATCACTTTTCCTCTTTCCTGTTCATTGGCAAGATGGGCAGCCAGTGGCACGTAAACCTGGCAGGCAGTGGCAGTAATTCCAATTGCAAGGCTGAAAAAATAAAGTGAACCGATCGTTTGGGACAGGGCAGCCCCGGAAACTGCCAGCGCCGCAAAAAGCTGCATTGTGATCAGCAGCTTTCTTCTTGAAACCATATCTCCGACAGGAACAACAAAAAACAGGCCCAGACCATATCCGAGCTGCGAACAGATATTGATCCAGGAGGCGGCTGTTTCAGACACGTTAAAAGCGTGAGACAAGCTTCCGAGCAGCGGCTGGCAGTAATACAAATTGGCTACCACTACGCCGCAGGCCGCAGCCATAAAATATTTTAAAGAATGAGAAAGCGCTTTTGAAGTATTGCCGGCAGGTTCAATCATAAGCCGACAAATTTAGAACCCTGGAAGGAGAAAAAACGGTTTCTGTTAAAAAGATAAAGAACTGTTCCTGATTTACCTTTTGAAATTTTTTACTTTCCATACGCTCCTTCTATATCCGTAAAGGACCCTTAATGAAATCTTTGTTCGTTACGACTAAAAGTTTTTCCAGGTAAAATGATATACGATTCATCTTATTCTTCATTTCTCAAATCGTAACTTTAAAGCGTTATGAAAAAAATCATTAGAATTTTGGAAATATTTTTTTTGGTGTTTTTGTCTTTTTGGTTGGCATTTAATGTAAATGCGCAAAGTGCAAATTCTAATTTTAAAGTAATTGCATTCTTTACCGGAAAGAATGACCCGGCGCATATCAGCTTTGTTCATGAAGCCAATCAATGGTTTCCTGAAATGGGGAAGAAATATCATTTTACATACGATTCCACCAACAACTGGAACAATCTTAATTCAACATTTCTTTCACACTACCAGGTGGTCATTTTTTTAGATACGCGCCCGGATGATTCTACCCAAAGAGCAGCGTTTCAAAAATATATGGAAAACGGTGGCGCCTGGATGGGATTTCATTTTTCCGCTTTTGCGCTTACCCCTTCTGCCTACCCGATGAACTGGGATTGGTATCATAATCAATTTCTCGGATCGGGTTCTTATGTGAGTAATACCTGGCGGCCAACATCAGCAGTTTTAAAAGTGGAAGACCCTAATCATCCGGCAACAAAAAAAATTCCCGGAAAGTTTAGATCCCAGCCCAATGAATGGTACAGATGGTCAAACGATCTCAGAAAAAACCGAAACATAGACATTCTTCTGTCAATTGATTCCGGCAGCTTTCCGCTCGGTACCGGTCCAAAGCAAAGCGAGATATGGCACAGCGGGTATTACCCGGTCGTTTGGACCAACAAAAATTACCGGATGATCTATTTTAACATGGGGCACAATGATATGGATTATGAACATAAATATGATACCACTAACCGCACTTTGTCGCACACGTTTGCCGGCAAAACCCAGGATCAATTAATTATAAATGCGCTTTTATGGCTGGGAAGAAAATAAGAAGAGGTTTATTTTTGTGAAAACACTGTGTTCCGTAGTTCGTGGCACACAAAAGATTTCTCTATCTATCAACCTGCGCACTTTTTAAACGGAGATTTTCTAGCAGGTAAATACCCCTGAGCTGGAACTCACCACAGCTATATTACTTTCTTTAAAAAGATAAACCCCCGTCTTATCAGGGGCTTAAGGTCAAAGTAGCTCTGTTTCTGAAGTGGCATGCTACTCATCTATTGAGGTTCCGGTTCTGTTTCTTATGTGGCTTACCGGTACCGAGTTTGGAATCAATTTTCACAAATTTACACAAACTATTAAATAAAGGAAGTACCACGTCCTACATCTTTGCCCCAATAGGTTGCCTCCCATTAGCCGCGACGAGAGTCAATTTTATTTCTACTGGTTGAATCGGCTGTGCAGCTTCTTTCTTTGGGTGGCCTCCAATGACATTGAAGTGCCTTTTTACATGAAATCACATTATCGGATTAATGAGATTGTCCCTTTATATGTTTCAGCAATTCCATTATTATCAGTTAAACTAATAATCCAAACGTAAATCCCAATTGGCTGATCTATAGAATTTAGTTTTCCATTCCATCCTTCACCAGCGTTATGTGTATCAAACACCTTTTCGCCAAACCGGTTAAAAACCATCATGTGAAAGAGTTTAATAAATTGAGGATATTTTACCCGGAAAATATCATTGATTCCATCATTGTTGGGTGTAAATACATTAGGCATGTTTAATTGACAATCTCCCTGTGTTACGATAATAGAATTGCTGTAGGATCCGCATTCATTGGAAACAGTAAGAGTGTAACTACCCCCCTTATTAATTAATAACGACGTTGCGGTACAACCATCCTGCCAAACGTATTTATCTGCGTCATTTATTACCGGGGATAGTTTTATTTGTTGCCCGCTGCAGATAAAAGTTTCATTACTAAAGGTGAACGATGGTTTCGTTTTATAGCTGATGGCTATGGTATCAGTGTTGGAGCAATTATTAAGCGTTACGGTTGCAAAATAGATTCCACTTTTTGAAACAGTATAGGTAATGGGCAATTAGGCAAGGGGCTTGATCTCGCAGTTCGTGACACGAAATCATTCCTTCGATGAAACCGCTCTTTGCTAACCACTTTCCTTGTGAAAACGAACTTTTTGAATTGCATTGCAAACCTGTCGTCTCTAATATACAACAGTAGTAAGGGTAGCTATAATTATAGCAACCAGGATTAATAATAACACCATTCCAACTCCAAAACCTATCCATGCAGATTTGATATTTACTTTATCCTGTTTGGTGATATAAGCGACGGCAACCGGTGCAAAAGCAAAAACAAAAAACAAGGGCAAAACCGGCATCATCAGTCCTGTTATTACACCGGCAACCCCAAGAATAAACCAGAGAAAACTAAAGCGGCGGTCGCTGCCAGAAGGAGCCTTGGCGTAATCAGTAATTAAAAGGTTGGGATTCTTTTTGAGATCATGTTTCATTTTCAGTTTTACGACCTGAAAAGAAATTCGCTGAAACATATTTAATCTTTTCCCTGAAAGCCGGCTGAAATCTTTTGCCGACAGCTTTACAAATTCACTTGCTTTAAAATAATTTACATTCGCCGTACGTGCAGTGTTTGATTTTGTGATACCAGGAACTATTAGAGAGGAAGCGGAAATCGAATTTACCTGGAAAAAAAGCGCAAATAAAAACAATACAGCCGTTAGTTTAGATAATTTCATTTGTTTTGGTATTTACACTAAAAGTAGTTCAAAAATTAATATTTCCAAAAGTTTCCTGGATCTGTTCGCCCTTCCTGGTATTCTCTTAATCCTTTGGTTAGTAAATCATTCTGGCTTTTTCACAAATCCCGTGGCTTCGAGCCAATAATTTAATTCGTCCATCCAGTGATCACTGGTCGTTCCTTGTTTCTTTAGAGCGAATGCATGCCCGCCTGTATTGAAAATATGGGCCTCAGGTTTGTCGCCGGCCGACACTAAAGCTTTATAAAATCTGTCCATTGCATAACCAGCGACAGAATCATCCTGTGCCCAACACATAAAAACAGGTGGAAGATTGGAGGGAATTAAGGGCATCGAAGAAAAGGGCGCCCCATATACAAGGGCAACAAAATCAGGTCGCAGGGCAGTATCCTTTTCCAGCAGTACTTCACTGGCAACCATTCCACCGGCAGAAAAACCGAGAAAGCCAATTTTAGAAGGAGAAATTCCCCATAGGGAGGCATGTTCCCTGACATATTTCATACTTTGAATCGCATCCGCAATTCCATATTGACATGCGGTATCCTCATTCAGATCCTGGGGCATTCCCTCCTGCTTTTTCTCCTGTAATCTATATTTTAATACGAAAGCCGTAATCCCTTTATCACGAAGGCTGATCGCTAATTCATCTGCCGGTTTCATAACCAATGCAATACAGGCGCCCCCCGGTGCTATGATCATGGCTGTTCCGTTAGCCTTAGTCTTTTCAGGAAGATAAACTGTCAAAGCAGGAGTTACTACATTTAAAATCACGGTTCCTACAGGTGTGTTTTCAATGGTTTGCTCTTTTTGTTGCCAGTTTTCTGATCCGGGTGCAAGGCCCGGCCAAATATGGAAAGTGGTTTGAGAAAAGGCTGTGCTGCTGACTAAAGTGAGTAACACAGCTATGCCCCGGCTTGATAAACACATTTTTTTATTCGTTGATTGGTGAAGGATGTAATCTTTGCTTCCACTTCTTCGGAGTGAATAAGTACGCATGAAGTTCGTAACACGAACACCAGGGTGCTCATGATTGTCGCGCTTCTCCTCCATGTGCTTTGATAATATCATAGTTTATCTGAATCACGGATTAAATGGATTTTTGAATTGCACTGATTTCATTTGAGCACAAATCTTTTAAATGTTAAACTTTTACTTTCAAAATTTATTAATAATCCCATTTCCAGTCTATAGGCTTTAGGATAATTAAGAGTTGTACTTATGCACGTCCTCAAGTTGAATAATTACTTTCTTTATAAAATATTTACTGTTCAATTTCCCTGGAGATAAACAAGCCCTGCCCCAGAAAATTCATAGGCCAATGCTCTCTGAACTTCAAAAGAAACTCCGATAATTTTTTCCGTTATGTCTTTATATTTTAATTCTGCATAGCATTAATCTGTGCAATCTTTTAATCCTTTTAATCCGTGATTCAGAATTGTGAAATAGCAATTAATAATTCAATAATTGATTAATTAAATCCGCAACTTTTTCTTCATTCGGCAACATCGCTTTTTCCAGGCCAATGTTCATCGGAACGGCAGGAAGATTTAATGCGCCTAAAACCTGCACCGGCCCATCTAAAAATTGAAAACATTCCTTTGAAATCCGGCCGGCAAGCGCTTCTGCAAAAGAATTATTTTGTTGCTCTTCTGTCAGAACCAAACATTTTCCATGTTTTTTTACTGTTGAAAAAACAAGGTCTTCATGCAATGGAAATAAAGTTCTGAGGTCAACAATTTCAATTTGTCCGGGAAATTTTTTCGCTGCTGATTTTGCCCAATAAACTCCCATTCCATAAGTGATAATGCAACAACTTTCGCCATTTTTAATTTTATTATCATCCGCATTTAAAACAACATTCCCTTTTCCTAAAGGCAAAATATAATCACGGGAAGGCTCTACTCTTTTTGCATCTTCGGTGCCTGCAACTTTGCTCCAGTAAAGCCCTTTGTGTTCGAGCATGATAACCGGATTCGGATCGAGAAAAGCTGCTTTCATCAGGCCTTTCATATCCGCAGCATTGGTTGGATAAGCGATTTTAATTCCTTTGATAGAAAGCAATAAGGTTTCAACACTTCCACTGTGATATGGACCACCGCCGCCATAAGCGCCAATAGGAACACGAATCACAGTTTGCACCGGAAATTTTCCATTGCTTAAATAACAACTCTTGGCAACTTCCGTTGCAAGTTGATTGATTCCCGGATAAATATAATCCGCAAACTGAACTTCCACAATTGGTTTTACGCCGGTGGCGCTCATGCCAACTGTAGAGCCGATAATGTATGCTTCCTGGATGGCAGTATTAAAAACACGATGGCTTCCAAATTGCTCGCCAAGAGTGGCTGTCTCTCTGAAAACTCCGCCCAGCCTTCTTCCTACATCCTGACCATACAAAACGGCCTCTGGAAAATCTTCCATAATTTCGCGGATGGCAAACAAAGCCGCATCTACCATCACTACTTTTTCTTTTCCCTTTGGATTTCTTTCGCCTTTTTCTTCAGTAATATTTGTTGGGGCAAAAATGTGTTCGGTAACTACTGAAGGATCAGGCTCCGGTGCTGCTTTTGCGCTTTCAAATTGTTGCGCAACTGCTTCTGAAATAATCGCTTCAATTTCATTTAAATCTTTTTCTTCGATACCTGAATGAAGCAACCGTTTTTTCAATTTTGGAAATGGATCTTCTTTCAAATGTTTTGCAAGATCTTCTTCAGAACGATAAAATTCTTTTCTTACACCGCTTGTATGATGCCCAAGCAGCGGCACTTTCGCATGAACTAAAAAAGGAACAGAAGTTTCTCTTACCTCTTTCACTACATTTTTCATCACCTCATAACTCTGGAAAAAATCACTTCCATCAATACTGATACGTTTCAAACCTTTAAAGCCTTTTGCAAATTCAGAAGCATTCATTGTTCGTGCTTCTTCAGATGTTACACTGATGCCCCAATCATTATCCTGAACCAGATAAATGATCGGCAATTTTTTTAAAACAGCTACCTGAAAAGCTTCACTCACTTCGCCTTCAGTAAGGCTTGCATCCCCCAGTGAACAAATGACAATTGGAGATTCGCCATTCTTTCCTTTTTTAAATAAAGGAGAATTTATCCTTTGTAAATATTGCAAACCCTGTGCAATTCCTGTTGCAGGAATTGCCTGCATTCCGGTTGCGCTGCTTTGATGAATGATGGTCGGTTTATCTTCTCCACGATAATTGGGATGGGAATAATATTCTTTCCCTCCGGTAAAAATATCATCGCCTTTTGCCAGCAATTGAAGCATTAAAGTATAAGGTGAAAAACCAAGGCCGAGCAACAAGCTTTCATCGCGATAATAAGGGCTTACATAGTCGCAAGGCAATAATTGAAAAGCAGTTGCAAGTTGAATGGCTTCATGGCCATGGGATGTAGAGTGAACATATTTGCAAACCTGCCGGTTGGCTTCGTAAATTTTAGCCATCGCACCTGCTGTGCACATTAAGCGATAAGCATTGAGGAGAATTTCTTTGTCCATAAATTAATTAGCTGGTTTGCAAATTAGCCAATTAATTACTTCGCTTTCAATAAAGGTTCTCCTAACTATTCTTCAATTTTTCTTTAGTGCTGGCTCTCCTGTTATCATTTCCCATTTTTCAATTTCCCCGTCAATTATTTCAAAAAGTGGATGGCTTTCAAATGCGGAATTCGTTTTTAATTGATTCAATTTTTCAATATCCCGTTTCTGTAATTTTTTCATCAAATGTAAAGCTTCATAATTTAGTTGTCCTATAGTAACGGTAAGTTTCGTTTCCTGGAATTTCCAGTCGATTTTTTCTTTGTCAAACTTATAATTCCGTTCTGCTGCTTCATAATAAACTATCGCGAGGTATTGATTAATGGTATCAATAGGTAAATTCGATTTTTCGAATCTCTCAAGTTGCGGATGACGTTTGTAGCCGGTGGTTTTGCCCTCTAAAACTTTCTTTGCCAAAAGAGTTTCGCGCCATAAGGCAACTAGGCCTTTGGTGTCCAGGTATTTTGGATGTAGAGACCAAATTCTCATTTTACGTCACAGACTTTTCTTTAAGGAAAGATAAGAGAAATAAACAAAGCGGTTAATCTAATATTCTGTTAGAGAAAGAACATTCCCATCAGGATCTTTAAACCATGCAACTTTTGAACCATTTGGAGGAGTCCAGATGCCTAAATCATCCTGCGCAAGAAAATCATACTTCTCACAAAAAATATTTTTATCATTTAAGGATCTTATGATTGATGCAATGTCTGCGACGTTCCAACCCAATATGGTAAATGGTTGCGGCTTTAATTCCCTGACTATTGAAACCCTTAATAAAGTCCCATTAGCATCAAACTCTAAAGCATAATCGTCCTCCGATAATAAATTTAATCCTAACGTGTCTTTGTAAAAGGATTTTGCTGCTTCGGGATTTGCTGTAGGTACAAAAGCTTTCAATTTTTTATCAGCAAGCATTTTAAGAAGTTTTGAAGTGAAGTGAAAATAGCGAAGGATCTTACATCCAGCTCCGGTTTTTTCGGGTAATCTAAAGTTTAGTTTAAAAGAATTGCCATCCCAAATAACCAGTAAACCCACAAATAATGAAGATTCTACATCAGCTAATCAGCACAATTAAACAAAACTCCCTTCCACCGCTGTAGTCGCATCTTTGAAAGATTCTCTTGGTTTTAATCCTAATAATTCAAACATCATTTTATCCTGGTCAAAATCAGGGTTTGGCGTAGTTAATAATTTTTCACCGGAGAAAATAGAATTGGCACCCGCCATAAAACAAAATGCTTGTTCCACTATTGTCATTTCTGTGCGGCCAGCACTCAGTCTTACCATCGCTTTCGGCATAATAATTCTTGTGGTGGCTATCATTCTCACCATATCCCAGATGTCCACTTTTTGATTTCCTTCGAGCGGCGTTCCTTTCACTCTTACCAAAGCGTTGATAGGAACACTTCCCGGATGTGTTGGCAAAGTAGATAAAGTGTGCAACATTCCGATTCTGTCTTCATGAGTTTCGCCCAAACCAATGATGCCACCGCTGCAAACACTGATGCCGGCTTTGCGCACGTTTCCTAATGTTCTCAAGCGATCATCATAGGTTCTTGTTGTAATGATATCTGCATAATGTTCTTCAGAAGTATCAACATTATGATTGTAGGCATATAAACCTGCTGCCTGCAATTTTTCTGCCTGAGATTCAGAAAGCATGCCCATTGTGCAACAAACTTCCAGTCCTAATTCATTCACGCCTTTCACCATTTCCAATACCCTGTCAAAATCACGATTGTCGCGCACTTCACGCCACGCTGCTCCCATACAAAACCGGGTAGAGCCGGCATTTTTTGCTCTTTGTGCGTAAGCCAAAACTTCTTCTTTTTTCATCAATGCCTGCACATCAACGCCGGTATGATAACGTGCAGCCTGTGGACAATAAGCACAATCTTCGGGGCAGCCACCTGTTTTGATAGAAAGCAAAGTACACACCTGCACTTCCGCCGTTTCCTGGTATTCGTGATGAATAACAGAGGCTTTATAAATCAACTCTAATAAAGGCGCATTGTATATTTCAGCGATTTCTTCTTTTGTCCAGTCGTTTCTTATTTGCATCTAGATTCTTTTTATTTTTAGATTAAAACAAAATAATTCTTAAACTTGCCTACAGAGTTTCATTTTTTCTGATCATCTGATTCAGGTTCATCTTCAATTTTAATTGCTATTACTTCTATTCTTTTACCAATAAAATGATCAGGAATCGTTATTACAATTTTATTAGTTGCTGGAACGATGATTTTTCTGATTGCTTCCATTATAAAATTTTTGGCGATGTTTCGTTTATAATTTGAACAAATTAATAGGCAACTTTTATTCCTATATTTGGTGTCATGTAATTGCCGTTCGGTACTTTTGGCCGATAGTCATGATTCCAATCTTTATCCCGGTAATTAAGCCAGACTAAATTCGTTGCCATTGCCATATTTCCTAAGATGTTTGTAAACTCATTTTTATCACATTTCTCATCCGAAGAAAGCCATTCCAATCCAACAAAAACTCCATTTTTCGGCATAAGTATTTTGTAACTACTTAAATTAATTCTGTTTGTTCTTTTCAAGTCGTTAGAATTTATTATTACATTCTCAGTGAGTAAATCCAATCCTGGCTTTGTACCGGAGAAATCTGGTTGAATAAGCCTTAACCGAATATCACATTTACACTTTCCACCTGTCTTAGCTTTGAATGAAACTTCCTTTATCCAACCTTTTCTTCTTTTTTTATTTTCTATGAATACAGCAATTTGTCCACCCGGTTTTAAATCAAAGGAAGCATTATTTTTAAAATTTATAAAACCTAAATCTTCTTCTATTTTTAAACTCTCAAAATTTGTTAGAAGTACTTCGTCTAATGTTTTAATATTTTCCTCTAAAAAAATTGTATCGTTCTTCTCAAGAACTTCAACTGGTATTAATTTAGAATAGCAGGCAATGTTCGAGATTTTTAGAGAATCATTTTTATTTAGGTTGTTTAATTGAAATGCACCATTTACATCTGTTGTAGTTCCATTTTGCTTTTTTATAGATACAATATTTGTAAAAGGTAATGGCTCTCTTTTTGAATTACAAATAATTCCTTTAATATTTATTTGTGAAAATGAAAAAACCGGAATACTAATTAAAGGAAGAAAAATGAATTTCATAGATTCCTTTCTTAAAAATAACTCAAATTCGTCTTTGGCGTTAGCGCTAAAACGGTTTCATAAATAAGCCTGATCGTGTTTTCAACATCTCCTTTGTTAATCATTTCTACTGTTGTATGCATATATCGCAATGGCATTGAGATCAAAGCAGAAGGGCAGCCATCATTTGCATAAGCAAACGAATCTGTGTCGGTACCGGTGCTGCGGCTAACAGCTGCAAGCTGAAAAGGAATATTATTTTTAACAGCAGTTTCTTCAATAAAATCACGCAATTTATTATGAACTGCCGGCCCATAAGTTAGTGATGGTCCTTTTCCACACGAACAATCTCCTTCTGTATTTTTATTGATCATCGGAGTAGTGGTATCGTGAGTAACATCAGTAATAATAGCAACGTCAGGCTTTATTCTTCTTGCTATCATCTCAGCACCACGCAATCCAATCTCTTCCTGAACGGCATTGACAACAAACAAAGAAAACGGAAGGGTTTTTTTATTTTCTTTCAGCAATCTTGCTACTTCTGCGATCATAAATCCGCCAATGCGATTATCAAAAGCACGTCCGATCAAATTACCATTTGCTATTTCTTCATATCCTTCTGTATAGGTAACTACTGCCCCTACATGAACACCCAGATCTTCTACTTCTTTTTTATTTCTTCCACCGCAATCCAAAAAAAGATTTTCAACTTTTGGCTGTTGTTCTTTGTCTCCGTTTCCATGACGTGTATGAATAGCGGGCCATCCGAAAACCGCTTTTACGGGTCCTTTTTTTCCATGGATAATGACTCTTTGGGAAGGCGCAATTTGCTGATCAACACCGCCGTTTCTTTTTAAATAAATAAATCCTTCATTGGTGATATAATTTACAAACCAACTTATTTCATCGGCATGTGCTTCTATGACTACTTTAAAATTTTTATCAGGATTGATAACGCCAACTGCCGTTCCGTAAGGATCGGTAAAAGTCTTATCCACATAGGATTTGATATAGTTCAACCAAACCTTTTGCCCGTTTGATTCGGCACCAACCGGGGATGCTGTATTGATATAAGTTCTCAGAAAATCCATTGATTTTTGAGGAATACTAAAGGGAGTATTTTTAGCTTTTGCCATATAGAACAATTGAAATTTTTTTTGTGAGAAAATGCAAATTTAAAGTTTTAAAGTGAATAGGTAAACGAGGATCGCCTGCAATAACATCATTCCGTCAATACCGGCGAGATACACAAAATCCGAATTTGATTTCCTGGTGATTTCAATAGTTATAAAAGTGGCAATAGCAGAAATAACCATTGGTAAGAGGAATTGCATTTGAGGCAGATAAAAATATTGCCACAGACATAATAATAAAAAAACGACAAGCAGAATGTAAGACAGAAGATAGGATTTCTTTAGCCCGAGCACAACACCAAGCGTCTTAATGTTTTCAGATTTATCTACTTCAATATCGCGCATATCAAACAGCAAACAAAGAATAAACATGAAGACAAGTCTTTTCGCAAATACAAAAACAAAAAGGATGTGATCATAAGCATGGCCGCTGACCGGGAACCAAACGGTGACCAATGTCCACAACAAAGAGAGCGTAATTATTTTGAGAAAGCCATAATCCTTGATTCGTCTTTTTTTTGCAAAAGGAAGAAAGGGAAATGAATATAAAAATGAGATGCAACCTAAAACAAAAAGAATGAAAAAATGTTCAAGATGAAAACTGAATAAACTATATAAGATTAAAATACATCCTGCAATTAAAAGTATCAGGTGGATATTCTTATTTTGTTGAGACCACGTTAGCCTTTCTGAATTTTTAACTGCTATCTTTTTTACGATGTAATGCAAATTGTATTGAACAATCGTAGCGCCAAATACAAATGCATAGAAACTAAAATTATTAAAAGGGACATCCAACAAAATGTTGGTTTCCATGCAAAAGGCTACAGCACATCCTGCAACAAAAATGCTGGTGAATAAAATAAATTCCAAAAGCTTTTTGAACCACACTTCTATTGATAAATAATAATAATTGGTGGTGAAGATACAGTGTCACTGGTATGATTTTCCATATCACTTATGGCAAAGCGAAAAGTTGCGGTATCATTGGCCTGACATTTGGGAGCAATAAATGTATAAGGATAAGTTACAACCAATTCGCCTTTTTGATTCTTTGATGTCGGAAAAGCCGGTATTGTATCCATTTCATTAAAGCTGCTTCCCGGACAACCCGGAACATTTTCCTCAACATACATAGAACCTGCAAGATTTCCACTGGCATCTGTAAAAGACAAAGTAAACTCTATTTGCTGACCATTTGTGAGTACCCGAGTATTAACAGATTTAAACTTAAGTGTTGGCTTTGGCCCAAACTTATCTTTCGTACAGCCCATCAATAATACAAATAAGAATATGGAAAATAAAAGAGTGTATCGCATCTTTGTGGTTTAATTTTTCAAATTTAATTATTAAAAACTGAATAATAAGTTACAAATAGCCGAATGGGAAAATAAAATTTTCGATGCCACTTATTACAATTTTGATCAACTGGCATTAGAGATTTTTTTTTCACAATCAAGAACAAATGAGGTTTACAAAAATTATATCAACTCGCTTCATATAGCTCCCGAAACCATTAATTCCATTGAAAAAATTCCTTTTCTGCCCATTTCTTTTTTTAAAACCCACAAAGTAGTTACAACAATTTTTGAGCCTGAAATTACTTTTGAAAGCAGTGGTACTACAGGCGAAAATACAAGCCGCCATTATGTAAAAGATTTTTCCCTTTACAGGAAAAGTTTCAGTAAAGCTTTCAACGCATTTTACGGATATCCTTCCGAATGGTGCGTTCTTGGTTTGTTGCCTGGTTATCTCGAGAGAAAAAATTCTTCACTTGTTGCAATGGTCAATGAACTGATTCAAAAAAGTAATAATCCTTACAGCGGATTTTATTTGCATGACCACGAAAAATTGTACCAGGCATTGGTGCACAATGAAATTATGCGACAGCCAACTTTGCTGATTGGAGTTACTTATGCATTGCTGGATTTTGCTGAGAAATATTCGATGAGATTACAAAATACCACCATTATGGAAACGGGCGGAATGAAAGGGAAGCGCGAAGAAATGACACGCGAAGAAGTACATCAAATTCTAAAAAATAAATTCGGATTAAGATCTGTTCATTCGGAATATGGAATGACAGAACTCCTTTCTCAGGCATATTCCAAAGGAAATGGCTTGTTCCAAACTCCGCCATGGATGAAAGTATTGCTTCGTGAATACAATGATCCCTTTGCAATTGTTTCTTCATCAAAAACTGAAAAACCGGTTAACGGATTGATCAATGTCATTGACCTTGCTAATCTTTATTCATGCTGTTTTATCGCAACAGATGACATAGGAAAAATTTACAGAAATCAAAATTTTGAAGTACTGGGAAGAAGAGATGTGAGCGATTTAAGAGGATGCAGCTTGTTGACGGTTTGAGGTAGTTGTTTATTTGTTTATTGGTTTATTGGTTTATTAGTCAGTAACGAACCGTTGATTTCTCACTTGTAAAAAGCAATTGCTTTTTATTTAAAATATCTTGAAAAGAAAAGCATTGAATCAATTACATGCTCCTGCCAGTAACCCCATTCGTGGGCACCTTCATATTCTTCATAATCATGAGTAATATTATTTTCGGTTAGTTGCTGATGTAGCAGCCTGTTATATTTCAGAAGCGGATCTGAAGTTCCGCAATCAAAACTAATAGGCGGAAGATGCTCTTTGTGTTTGAGGATCGTTTCAAAAACATCTTCCTCAGTTTTATCCTCCTGGGAATATTGATCCAACTGTTCTTCAACGAAAAATCCCATCTGCTGAAGATTGGTGATTGAAGAATGTGCAGAGATGGCAGAAAAAATATGGTTGAATTTCAAACCAATTTTAAATGCTCCAAAACCACCCATTGATAATCCGCCAATAAATATCTTTGATTGATCATTGATTGCCGGAATGCATCTTTTCACTGCTTCCGGAACATCCTCTGCAATCCATTTTTCAAAATTAAAATTGTTGTGATCAAGATAGGCAGAACCATCACCCCACAAGCCATCAGATGGCATCGCAATCGTTACAGGAGGAATTATTTTTGAACGAATCATTTCCAAAACAGAAATATGAACTCCTCCGCTCAAAGCCCAACTCCATGAACTTCCATAAACTCCGTGAAGCAAAATCACCAATGGACACGAAGCCATATCTTCGATTCCGGGCGGAACAAAAAGACAGATGTCTCCCCGCCCTTTCAGATTGGTACTTTTTACAGTAATATATCTTAGAAAATCGTTTTCAAAGCGGGGATTAGAGATTTCTAATGTTCGGAAATTTTTCATTTTATTCAAATACTATTACACCTTTTGCATTTTTTCCTTTTATCAGATCATCAAAAGCCTGGTCCAGTTGCGATAAACAATATTTTTTAGTTACTAATTCCTCCAGCAATAATTTATCGTTTTCATAATGCTGAATAATAGCAGGAAAATCAGTTTGGGGTTTGCATTTTCCATACAATGGATTGATATATTTTTTATCCCATTCGAATAAATTCATGTCGATTGTGATCTCTTCTTCAATGCCGCTTACCTGGACTGCGATTCCTGCATTTCTTACCATTGCAAGAGGCGCAGCGCCCAAAGCAGGCACACCAGTACATTCAAAAGCATAATCTGCTCCTCTTCCACCCAATAACTCTTTTACCTGCTGTGCAGCATTCAACAAACCTTTGTCATTTTTGCCTGCAAGAATGGTATGTGTTGCTCCCATTTTTTTTGCCATTTCAAAGCGGCTTTCCAAAACGTCTATCGCAATAATTATTTTTGCTTCGCAAATTTTCGCGGCCTGAATAACATTTAATCCTACACCGCCTGCACCAATTACCACAACTGATGAACCTCGTTTTACTTTTGCCGCATTTACTACAGAACCATATCCTGTCATCACGCCACACCCAATGATACTGGCGGCAGCAAAAGACATTTTCACACAATCATTTTTTATTACAGCACCTTTTTTTACCAATGTATATTGTGATAAAGTACCGAGATTAAACGAACGGTCAATATTTTTTTCATGAAAAGTAGTACCACATTCATGGGCGTGTCCACGATTATTCTGACCAGTTACAGGAGAATTATTTTCACAAATATGAACGTTGCCAATTTTACATTGAAAACAATGTCCGCAGGGAATGGCCCAATTCAGTAAAACAGAATCTCCCGGAAAAACATTTCTTACATTTCTCCCGGTTTCGCGAACGATTCCGGCGCCTTCATGTCCCAGGATCATTTGTTTTCCCCATTTAAGAGAATCGTAGTCGGTATGGCAAATTCCTGCAGCTTTAATTTCTACTAAAACTTCATCAAACGCAGGCTCTTCAATTTCAATTTCCCCGATTGAGAAATGTCCCTTTCCATCAGTGATGGCCGCTTTGCATTTTATTTTTTCCAAAGTGAATGTTTTAAACCAAAAAAAATATTTTAAGAAATCGATATCAATTATAAAACCAGCGGGTTTAATTCAGAATCAGCCGCTGTTCCGGGTTTTTTATTCATCAGCCATGTTTTCAAATCATTCTGCTGCCATGAATTTTTTGGTTCCAGAATTTTTGCATCTTCGGCAATATAAATTATGGTAAAAACTTCGCGCATCTTATTAGATCTATTTCCCGGAGCGTTGTGTATGGTGAAGCCCGTATGCCATGTGGCATCACCGGCTTTCATTGTTTTTGCGCGACTGATCTCAAACTGGTTATCATGAACATATTTGTCAAACTCTTTTTCAGACTCATCAGATATTTCATAACTAAAAACACTTCCTTTTTTTTGCGATCCTGACGCAAAAGTTAGCATGCCCATATCAACATCAATATCAACCAATGGCATCCACATCGTAACCGTTTTATCAGTATCAATTGGCCAGTAATACTGATCCTGGTGCCATGGAGTAGGCCCCCCGCCTGCTTCTTTAAACAAAGCCTGATCGTGATAAATACGAACATTTTTTACACCTAAAAGATCAGCAGCAACCTGAGCAAGACGTTTTGAAAAAACTATCTTTTTAACTCCTTCATTTTGACGCCATAAATTCATGACTTGCAAAAAAGCTTTCCCATAGGTATCACGATCTTCCATTTTCCTTTTTTCGGTATTGTATTTTAAAGCGGCATCTGTAATTACTGAATGATAGGCAGCTACTTCCTTATCGCTTAATAAACCCCTTGTAAGGGTATGTCCGTTCTCACGAAATTCTTCAACTTGTTGTTGAGGGATATGAATGAATTTATCGAGATCAGGAAGGGTTTGATTTTCAATTTTCATACATTGGATTTTTAAAAGCGAAGAAATGAGAAATATCTCAAAATTAAAAGGTGCTAATTATTAAAATATTGGTCTATTTTATCCTAATTTAGCATTTGCAATTATTTTTTACATAAAATAGACAATGTCAAAGGCATCATTTGAAATAATTACATCCGCAAAAAGAGAGTCTTTTGTGATTACGAAGTTTGATAAAAAAGCTTTTGAAGCTCCTTTTCATTTTCACCCGCAATTAGAACTTACCTGCATTACAAAAGGGAAAGGAAAACGTTTTGTCGGAAATAATATGACTGGCTTTGAAAATACCGATGTTGTTTTAATTGGCTGCAATCTTCCACATTGCTGGAAGCTTACTCCACCGGATATGAAGGCCTCTGCAATCGTTATACAATTCAATTGTGATTTCCTTGGCGAAAGTTTTTTCGATTTGCCCGAAATGAGCCAGGTAAAAAGATTATTAAAAAGAAGTGAGTCTGGCATTGAGTTTCGTGGAAAAACAAAAGAACAGATAAGGTCTGCAATGGAACTAATGCTGGAAAAAAATCATTTTGATAAAGTGATTTCATTGCTTGAAATACTGAACAAACTTTCTGTTACGAAAGAATATGTTTTGCTGAATAAAAAAAATTCAGTCGGTATCCAATCAGATGATAACCGGGAGAGAATCAATAAAGTGTTTGCCTACATTGTTGAAAATTTTCATGATGAGATACTGCTGAATGATGCTTCTTCCACGATCGGAATGACTCCAAATGCCTTCTGCAAATATTTTAAGAAAATGACGCGCAAAACTTTTATGGAAACTGTAATTGATTACCGCATCAATTTTGCGACGCAGCAATTGGTCGAAACTGATAAAAGCGTTGCTGATGTTTGCTTTGAAAGCGGCTTCAGAGACATGTCGCATTTTTATAAAACATTTTCTTCCCGGATGGAAATGAGCCCGCTTAATTACAGAAAACATTTTCTTCGTGAAACTGATATTGAAGAGCTGTCAGAGTAAATGAAATACTATTTACGATTCCTGTTTTATTTTTTTTGAAACGCTAAAGAAATAAACTGCTCTTCCCTGATTTTTATTTTTCTTCAATCATAGGTTGAGGATTACGATCCAGATTTTTTTCAACCAATTCAGGAACATGTTTGTGCTTGAAAAGAATGGCAAACAGAATGGCGACAACTAATGCATACAAAGAAAAAGAAATCCAGATGCCATGCCAGTCTTTGCTGTTATCTGCATTTGTAAAAAGCTGGTCAATTACAATTCCACTGATAGAACTTCCCAACACGGCTCCTACTCCGTTAGTCATCATCATGAAAAGCCCCTGGGCACTGGCCCTGATCGCCGGATCGCTTTGAGATTCTACAAACAGGGAACCGGAAATATTGAAAAAATCGAATGCCATTCCATAAACAATACATGATAAAATGATCATCCAAAGTCCTTCAGCAGGATTGCCATAAGCAAACAAACCAAACCGTACAAACCAGGCAAGCATACTGATGAGCATCACTTTTTTTATGCCGAATTTTTTTAAGAAAAAGGGGATGGCCAAAATGAAAAGTGTTTCAGAAACCTGTGAAATACTCATGATAATTGCAGGATATTTTACTGCGATCAAGCCTTTGTATTTTTCAACATTTGCAAAGTCGTGAAGAAAAGTATCACCGTAAGCATTCGTTAATTGCAATGCCGCTCCAAGCAACATCGCAAACAGAAAGAAGATGAGCATTTTCCTGTTTTTTAATAAACGGAAAGAATTTAATCCTAAAGCATCTATTAAAGATTTTCTTTCTTTAGAATGCAGAAGTGGCGGACATTTGGGCAAAGTGAAAGCATAAACTCCCAAAACCAACGATGCAATGGAAGCTACATAGAACTGAGCGGATGTAGTTTCAAAATGAAGCAAACTAACGACCCAAAGCGCCACAATAAATCCAATGGTCCCCCAAACTCTTATCGGCGGATAATCTATTACTACGTCTTTTCCATCGCGCTTCAAAGCAGAATAAGCAACGGCAATAGATAAAGAAATAGTCGGCATATAAAACATCATATTTAAAAGCATCACCCAAAACAAAGTGAAAGGATCATTGATCATTGGTATGGTAAACAAAATGACAGCTCCGCAAATTTGAAAAATGCCATAAAGCTTTTCTGCATTCACCCATTTATCCGCAATAATTCCGGCAATGGAAGGCATGAATAAAGAAGCAATTCCCATGGTAGAAAATATGGCGCCAAACTGTGTTCCCGACCAATGTTTTGTCTGAAACCAATATGCACCGATGGTTATCAGCCATGCCCCCCAAATAAAAAACTGTAAAAAATTCATTACAATCAGCCGCAACTTAATATTCTTCATCTATTTTTATTTTAAATATACATCTAAGCAAC
>Ga0134125_10000995_pt1 | contig 36120 bp, 33 predicted proteins | sample KB31751_FD_96464 | JGI IMG/M metagenome (GOLD analysis project Ga0134125, IMG submission 96464) | Terrestrial soil microbial communities with excess Nitrogen fertilizer from Kellogg Biological Station, Michigan, USA - KB3-175-1 | ecosystem: Environmental > Terrestrial > Soil > Unclassified ...
CCGGATGGACGCTGAAACAGGCGCTGGACGTTCTTCCTGCGCTCGCTGAATGCGGAGTGGAATTGGTAGAACAACCGCTGGATAAGCAGGATGCTGCCGGGATGCGGGTTTTATTTGAAAAATCCCCGATACCCCTGATCGCGGATGAATCCTGTGTTTCCGAACAGGACGTGGAAAAATGTCATGGGTTGTTTCATGGAATCAACATCAAACTGACCAAGTGCGGCGGACTGACCCCGGCACTCCGGATGATCAGGAACGCCCGCAAACTGAATATGAAAGTGATGGCCGGCGGCATGAACGAAAGCAGCATCGGCTCCGCAGCGGTAGGACACCTGCTGCCCCTGCTCGACTACGTGGACATGGACGGAATACTTTTGCTGGACGAAGATATCGCCACCGGGCTGCGGATCGAAAACGGACTGGCCGTGCTTTCGGGGAAGGCCGGGCTGGGGGTGGAGTTTAGGGGGTTGACGGTGAAGAACAGTTAATAGTTGATAGTGGATAGTGGATGGACAACCGTGAAGAATGAGGAAACCCTTTTTAGTTCTTGTATGAATTCATGCCAAAACGGCTGTCCCCCCAACTATCCACTATAAACTATCTACTATCCACTATAAACTATATGTCAGAAGATCTCAACATAATCACCGGCTCCAAAACAGAACAATACCAGGCATTATTCCCGCAAATAAAAGCCCTGCTGGATGGCGAAACGGATCTGATTGCCAACCTGGGTAATATTACGGCCGCCCTGAAAGAACAATTCGGATGGCTATGGGTGGGATTCTATCTGGTTAAGGAAGATGAACTGGTATTGGGTCCGTTCCAGGGACCTGTTGCCTGCACCCGCATCCGGAAGGGGAGAGGCGTTTGCGGTAGCGCATGGCAGGAAATGAAAACCCTGATCGTGCCGGATGTGAATGCTTTTCCCGGTCATATTTCCTGTAACAGTTCTTCGAAATCCGAAATCGTAATTCCGGTAGTCCTGAATCAGGTGATGATCGGCGTTTTCGATGCAGATAGCTCCGAACCAGCCGGATTCGATACCATCGATCAGTTGTATCTCGGTCAAATCCTCTCACTGATCCGCTTGTCATAAAAAAATTAAACAACTGTTTAATTTCAAATCTGAACCATTAATTTTGCAGACCCAACGCTTGCCCATTTTTTAAACGGGATAAATCCAGCCGCATTAAAGCAGACCGGCGCTATATATTTTCACCGCTTATTATGAATAGAATCTTTTTGTTAATGCCTGTTCTGATGATAGCCGGATCGGTGATTGCACAAAATCCGGACAGCTCCGGAAGCAACAAATCCATCGGGGACTGTATTCAGTATGCACTCATTCACCAGACAAATATCCGCCAGTCGCTGATTGACCAGCAGATTGCCGACCGGGAAATTAAAAGCCATCTGGCCGACTGGTATCCGCAGATCAATTTCAATGGCGATTACCAGCAGAATTTTCAACTGCAGACATCCATTTTCGGTGGGAATGCCCAGCATATCGGCACATATAATACATCGCTGGGGCAGTTCAGCCTCTCGCAAACCATTTTTAACCGGGATGTTTTGCTCACCCAAAAAACAGCGAATGATGTGCGTACGCTGGCCAAACAAAACAGTATCAGCAGCACGATAGATGTGGTGGCGAATGTAAGCAAGGCTTTCTACGACGTACTCTTATCCAAACAACAGATCCTGTTACTGGATTCCGATATTGTACTCCTGCAAAGAAGCCTGAAAGATGCGTACAATCAGTATAAGGGGGGCCTGGTGGACAAGACGGATTATCAGCGCGCCACCATCAGCCTCAACAACACGAAAGCATCAAAAAAAACTGCAGAGGAACAATTAAAAAGCAAAAATGCGCTGCTGAAACTATTTATGAGTTATCCTCAGGACTCCACGCTGGAGCTGGTTTACAACCGCGAGCAGATGGAACAGCAAGCGACTGTGCTGGATACCCTGCAGTCGGTTGATTTCAATAACCGGATAGAATATCAGCAGCTGCTTACCCAAAAACGGCTGCAGGAGGCCAACCTGAAATATTATAAATGGGGATTCCTGCCTTCGGTGTCCGCATTCGGAGCCTATAACCTGAACTATTTTAACGACCGGTTCAGCAAGCTCTACAATAATAATTATCCGAATTCTTATGCCGGGCTTTCTCTCTCATTTCCGATTTTTCAGGGAACCAAACGCACGCAGGAAGTACGAATTGCACAATTACAGCTCGAAAGACTGGAATATAATTTCACATCCGCAAAGGATTCCATCAGCACCGAATATATCCAGGCGCTATCGTCCTATAAGGCCAACCTGAGTAATTATTTTGAACAGAAAGAAAACCTGGAGCTGGCCAGGCAGGTTTATGATGTGATCCGCCTGCAATACCGGGCAGGTATTAAGACCTATCTGGAAGTGATTACTGCTAACAACGACCTTTTTGGTGCACAGATCAATTATACCAATGCCCTTTATCAGGTTTTAAGCAATAAAATAGATGTGGAAAGGGCTTTGGGGACTTTACAATATTAACGCTAACAGCCTATATATGACATACAGCTTTTACAGATCATTATTTTTATCACTGCTTGTTCTTTCCTTCGCTTCCTGCGGAGATAAGAAAGATCCGTCGGCACAGCAGGCAGTTCCGGCAACCAGTGTAAATGTTGCCATCGTTCAGTCGGCTCCGGCTGTTTACTACGACAATTATCCGGCAACGGTTACGCCCGTTAATGAAGTGGAAATCAGGCCCCAGATATCCGGATACATTACCGGAATATTTTTTAAAGAAGGCAAGCACGTAAACAAGGGAGAAAAACTTTACCAGATAGATCAGCAGCAATACCGTGGCGCTTACGAGCAGGCCGTTGCCCAGCTCAATGCGAGTCAGGCCAGCCTCGCAAAAAGTCAGCAGGATGCAGATCGTTACCAGGAGCTGGAAAAACAGGATGCTATTGCCAGGCAAACAGTGGATCATGCGCTGGCGGATCTGGAAACGGCTAAAAAACAGGTTGCAGCGGCAAAGGCAAATGTAAGTTCCGTGGAAACAAACCTGCGGTATTCAACGTTGTACGCACCCTTCAGCGGAACCATCGGCATTTCGCAGGTGAAGCTCGGCGCTTCTGTCAGTCCCGGTTCAACGGTACTCAATACGATTTCCTCGGAAGATCCGATTGCGGTGGATGTTGCGCTGAGTGAAAAAATGATTCCCCTGCTGGTCCGACTGCAAAAAAATAAACCTGCAAAAACGGATTCCACTTTTACCCTGCAGCTTTCCGACCGGTCCAGGTATGCTTTTCCCGGGCATATTTACATCATCGACCGCGCCGTAGATCCGCAAACCGGAACCATCAAACTGCGGCTCCTGTTTCCAAACCCGGATAAGTTACTGAAAGCAGGCATGACCTGTAATGTGCTGGTGGAAAATAACAGCGGCGGCAATTCGATCCTCATTCCCTATAAATCTGCGCTGGAGCAGATGGGAGAATTTTTTGTTTTCGTGGTGAAGGATAATAAAGTGCACCAGCAGAAGGTAACGCTGGGACAGCGCATCGGGGACAGGGTAATTGTGACCGCGGGACTGAAGGCAAATGAAACCGTTGTAACCGACGGCGTTCAGAAACTCAAAGATGGCTCTGAGGTTAACGTGAGTGGGCGCGGCGGAGAGGCAGAAAACCCTGCACCGGATTCAACAAAAGGAAAATAATTGTAACCTGATACAAAATGATTGCAGATACTTTTATTAAGAGGCCGGTAACGGCCATTGTGATTTCGATTGTCATTGTGCTGGCAGGGATCCTGGCCCTGCTTACCCTGCCGGTAAGTCAGTATCCGGAAATTACACCACCCACCGTTTCCGTAACCAGCAGCTTCACCGGGGCCGATGCCCAAACCGTTGAAGAAACCGTTACGACGCCCATAGAATCCCAGATCAACGGAACACCGGGCATGGCTTACTTATCATCCAACAGCACCAGCGATGGCCAGAGTAATATTACCGTTACCTATGATGTAGGCGCCGACGTAAATATCGGCATGCTCGACGTTCAGAACCGGGTGGGTATTGCCACACCGCAGCTTCCGGATGAAGTAAAAAGGCTCGGCGTGATTACCCGTAAAAGAAATCCGAGTATTTTATTGCTCGTGGCGATGTACTCTCCCAATGGCAGCCATTCGATACCCTTCATGGATAATTATTCCAATATTTTTGTCCGGGACGTGCTGCTGCGTGTTCCCGGTGTGGGGGATGTGATCAAGCGCGCAGATGATTTCAGCATGCGCATCTGGCTGAAACCGGATAAGCTGGCGCAGCTCGGACTTTCTTCTTCGGATGTCATCAACGCTTTGCAGGAACAGAATGTGCAGATTTCTGCGGGTTCTGTAGGTGCACCGCCGCAGGCAGGCCAGCAGGCATTTGAATATACAGTTGTTGCCAACAGCCGGCTGACCACCGAACAGCAGTTCCGCGACGTGATCGTAAGGGCTAACCCAAAGAACGGGTCACTCGTACATCTGAGCGATGTGGCGCGCGTTCAGCTGGGAAAATTCAGTTATTCGGCAAATTCCTTTGTGGACGGAAAAAGATCATCCTACCTACTGGTTTACCAGGCGCCCGGAAGCAATGCCCTCGAAACAGCCCGCGGCGTTTATGCCGCCATGGAGAAACTCAAGAAATCTTTTCCTGCCGATGTGGACTATGTGGTTCCTTTTGAATCCGTGTCGGTGGTTCAGGTATCTATTCATGAAGTGGTGCAAACCTTACTGGAAGCGCTCGGACTGGTGGTACTGGTCGTTTTTCTCTTTTTACAAAGCTGGAGAGCCACGCTGATTCCGATCCTGGCCATTCCGGTTTCCATCATCGGGACCTTTATCTTTTTTATTCCGCTGGGATTCACCATTAACACCCTTACCTTATTTGGATTCGTACTGGCCATCGGTATCGTGGTGGATGATGCGATCGTAGTGGTGGAAGCCGTGCAGCATTACATCGACAGTGAACATCTGTCGGCAAAAGAAGCCACGATAAAAGCAATGAAGGATATCTCCGGACCGGTAGTTGCCATCGCACTGATTCTGGCGGCGGTTTTTGTTCCCGTAGGATTTATACCGGGTATCGTGGGCAGGTTGTATCAGCAGTTTGCCATCACCATCGCAATATCCGTTCTGATCTCCGCATTCATCGCCCTTTCGCTGACACCCGCACTCTGTATGCTTTTGCTGCGACCGATGCACCTGGAAAAATCTTCCAAAGGAATTAACCAGTTCTTCTATCGCTTTAATAAATGGTTTGGTAACGTAACCAACCGGTACACGCAGGGGGTGAATAGCTGGATAAAAAAAGCGCCCTATGTGATCGTGCTGCTGGTTTGTATCTGCATCGGCGCTTTCTTCCTGTTTAAATTCAAACCCAGCGGGTTTATTCCGCAGGAAGATGAAGGCAGATTATATATCACGTACGATTTACCCGAGGCTTCTTCTACCAACCGGAGTCTGGTGACCCTGGATAAGATCATGAAGATTGTCGGGGAAACGAAAGGGATTGCGCATTTTGCCGCATTGGGCGGATTGAATGTGGTAACTTTCGCCAGCAAGCCCAACAGCGGAACTATTTTCACCTCCCTGAAACCCTGGGATGAACGAAAGGACAAATCCCTGCAGCTGAATGGTATCATGGCCACGCTCCGGAAAAAATTTGCAGCCATCAAGGAAGCCAACGTGCTCGTCATTTCCCCGCCTGCCATTCCCGGCCTGGGCAGAACAGGTGGTTTCTCTTTTGAACTCCAGCAAAAAGAAAGTACCGATGATATTCCGCAATTTGAAAAAGTGGTAAATAATTTTATCGGGGAAATCAACAAGCGGCCGGAGATCAACCGGGCTTATTCGTTCTTCACCGCAAAAACACCGGGATACCGGCTGGATGTGGACCGGGATCAGTGTAAAAAACTCGGTGTGTCGCTAACGGAAGTATATAACACGATTCAGACTTATCTTGGAAGTCAGTACGTAAATGACTTCACCATCTATGGAAGAAATTTCCACGTGATGGCGCAGGCGGACTCATCCTACCGGGGTGATATCAAACAGCTCGAAAATTATTATGTGCGGAATGAGGCCGGCACCATGCTTCCGCTGAGTTCGGTAGTTTCCTACAAGCTTATCGAGAGCGCCCCCATGATATCGCATTTCAATATATTCAGAACAGCGGAAATTAACGGAGACGCCAAAGCCGGATACAGCAGCGGACAGGCTTTACAGGCCCTCCAGGAAGTTGCTGCCAGATCATTGCCTACCGGTTACGGATACGAATTTTCCGGACTCAGCCGGGAAGAATTAAAAGCCGGCAGCAGTACCCTGGCGATTTTTGCATTATCCATTGTATTCGTATTCCTTTTTCTTGCTGCGCTGTATGAAAGCTGGCAGGTTCCTTTTTCCGTTTTACTTGCCGTACCTGTAGGTTTAACAGGAGCTATATTAACACTCACGATCATTCCGAATATGGTCAATAATGTTTATGCGCAGATCGGTATGATCACACTGATCGGCTTGTCCGCAAAAAATGCCATCCTGATTGTTGAATTTGCCAAAGAGCGGGTAGACCGGGGTCTGCCCATCGTGCAATCCACGCTGGCTGCCGTTAAACTCCGACTAAGACCGATCCTGATGACTTCCCTCGCTTTTATCCTCGGCGTATTGCCCCTGGCCCTGGCTACCGGTGCTGCAAGTGTAGCCAGGTCAACCATCGGATGGACGGTATTGGGCGGAATGATGGCGGCCACTTCCCTCGCCATCTTCATTGTTCCGGTTTTGTTTGTGGTGATTACCCGTTTGTCTTACAGTAAAAAGAAACTGGAAGAATTACAGGAGCATGTTGTTTCGGGATTGACGGAATGAAAAACCGATGTTTACCGGATCAGCTCGACTGTTCCGTTTTTTGTCACCGGTTTTTTGATGAGCGGATCATAGTATTCAATCATCCAGACATAAGTACCTGCCGGTTGCAGCATGCCGCCGAACCGGCCATCCCATCCGGTGCTGCTGCTGCTGGCAAAAACCAGCGCCCCCCACCGGTCATAAACTGAAAACCGGAATACGCGTACCGGCGAGGCCGGGGGTATCCTGAACAGGTCATTTCTGCCGTCCCCGTTCGGCGTGAAAACATTCGGCATCAGGAAATCGTAAAACACGGACACAGTCTGCTTCGCGGAAGCAGTGCATCCGTCCGCGGTCATTACCAGTAAATGATAGGTCGTGTTACCGACCGGAGAAGCCACCGGGTCAGGCATCGCGGGATCATTCAACCCGGTTGCCGGTGTCCATTGCCAGGTCAGAATCTGACCGTTAGCAGAGGGATTCAGCTGCACACTGCTGCCTCCGGCGATGACTGTATCAGGAGGCAATGTTACGGCAGGCCGCTGATACACCGTCATCCTAACGGAATTGGAATGGGTAAGAGGAGCAGAACATTGCAAATTACTTTTCATTACAGCGCTGACCAGATCTCCGTCATTCAGATTCGCAGAAGAAAATACGGGTTCATCTGCACCCGCAGGCTGGCCATTAATCTCCCACTGGTAAGCGGGTTGGCTGCCGGCATTGAACGCGAAAGCCGTAAAAGTCACCATGCTGTCGCTGCAGATAAAGTTGGCAGAAGAAGTTATATTCAGGGAGGAAATAACATTGGGAGAAACGTTCATGGAAATAGTATTGGAAGCGGCTATGCTATTTGCAGGACAAACTGCATCGCTGGTCATCATGCAGGTGATCAGATCTCCATCGGATAATACATTGCTGCTATAAACCGGATCAGAGGTTCCTGCCGGCAAGCCATTTATCATCCATTGATAAAGAGGGGAAGTTCCGCCATCGGTTGAGACAGCGGTAAAAATCGCCAGCGAATCGACGCATACATGATCAGTGTCTGTCGCGATAACGATAGCCGGGTTAGTGGTTTTCAAAACCACAATAGAGTCGGGTGCTGACACAACCTGACAGGAAGAATTTCCAATATTTCCGGATTGCGCTGCCGCCAACCGGTACAAATAATTTCCTGTTGTAGTCGGAAAAGCCGAATACACGGCATTAACCGCACCGGGAATATCCGCCCATTGTTTTCCATTGTCCATACTTTCCTGCCATTGATAAGCAGTGGAACTATAACAATTTTCAACGGTCCCCAAAAATTGCAGGTTATTGGCAGGATCACTGCACATAGTCACAGTATCGCCGGAATGCCCGTTAATAGTCACGTTTACGGAAGGGCCCGCAGAGCGAAAGCTGATATCATCGAGGGCCAGATCGTTGCCGTACCCACCCGGTGCATTATTGGTTATCCGGAGCACTACGGAAGATATTCCGGGAGGGCTGGTAAAATAAAAGGCATATTGATTCCATTTCGCAGGATTGGTCACCGGTATATCGCCGGTTTGAATACTCTGCAGAACAGTGCCATCGGTTTTTTCAATGCTGAAAGTAATATTAGGAAGAATTTCTCCCGTATGGGAGGCCATGTTCAGTATCCAGGCAGCAAACTGATAGGTAGTGGATACACATAGTCCGGTTATCGTTTGCACATAAAAATCGCTGGGCTGATCTGAAGCTCCAATCAGCATATAATAACCGTCGGGATCACCGGTATGGTCATAGTTTACACTTAGCCAGTCGCCGGCAAAGCAATTATTGCTGCTGTTGACAATTTCATAGTTATTGTCAAGTACACAGCCCTGCGCCATGTAGTGCATGTTTGTGATACCGGACGCCAGCGGAGGGCCGAAACCAGGGCCAGCGCCAAAATCGATATTTACGATGGGGTCTCCCAGACCGCTGCTGCATATCTGACCATGAACGGCGGTACCAAGCAGAAAAAACAAAAAAACAATCGAATACTTCATCCGTAATTTTAATTCTTGCAATAACCTGATTTTTTTTTACAGTTATCCGGCAAAGTATGACAAAAAGTTTTATGGGTTCCTACGTAAAAAGGAAAAAGTAAAAAGTGCTGTACTTTTTACTTTTTCCTTTTTACTATTTACTTTTCCCTTCGAAAAATTATCTTAAAGTAAACTCGCGGCTAATGCTTCCCACATTTAATGTTGCTTTATTGTCACAGTCGCCACTGCCGAAATCGATGGTTCCCGTCAAACCCTGGTTATACACAAAGGAAATGACGCCTGCGCTGATATAGGGGCAGATAAATGCCTTGGAGAGCGGTGTGCTGACGTTGGAAACAAGACTCGTTCCGTCGGATGCAGAAAAATTGCTGTTTCCTGTAATGGCATATACATCGTCCAGAAGATTGAAAGGGGTATTGCTGCCGGCAGACATCTGCACTGTTTTATTCGCGCTATAGTGAAAATTGGTCTGGTCAGGAAAGGTAAAAATCCCGTTGCTGATCTGTAGTTTGAAACCAAAACCATTCTGGTCAGTTGTATTGGTGATGGTAACAGATCCCTGCAGACCGTATCCGTTTACAAAATAATGGTCGAAGCTGGCGGTTACCGCGGAGCCCGGCGTGAGCAGGGGACCGGAAAATACATAAATGATTTTTCCCTGCCGTTTAATGCTGTCAACACTTGCGGAACAGCCATCCGCTCCAAAGTCGAGGGTAAGCGTTTTCGGATAGCCGCCGCCGGTAGTTGTTAAAGTATAGGTTGCGCAGCTTAAATGGGCAACGTTCATTACTTCCGTTGCGTTGGTAGCGGTACTACCTTGCTGTATTCCGTTAGACCCGCCGGCCAGCATTTGGTCCGAGCTGCCATAAAATGCATTTATCAACACATCGTTGTATGCATTGTCTGCCACGGTTGAGGAATCTGACAGACTGGCCGCCGCGGCATCGTCATTGCCTTTCAGGGGGTTGGTAATATCCTTTTTACAGGAGCTGGTAAAAAATAATGCTGCAATAGCAAGTATCTTTCCGGATTGGTAAATGAGTCGGAATTTCATAGCGTCTGAATATTTAGTTTATATACTCTAACGCATCCGTTTTCCGCTTATTTCACCCTCCGGATACAATCACCGGGAACCAATTTCAAATATCTGTAAATCAGATAATTAAAATATTTATTGAATAAATAAATTCCCGGGGTGGCGGAAGCTTTTCCGCGGATTTTTGCATGGCTGTGGAAGCAAAAGAGCCGTTTTTAGATTCTTTCCAGATTTGAGAAGAAAAAATCGCTCTCCATGGCCGCATTTTCATCGCTGTCACTTCCATGTATGGCATTTTCACCCAGGGAAACCGCAAAGAGCTTGCGGATCGTTCCTGCGTCTGCTTTAGCCGGGTCCGTTGCCCCGATCAGTTTACGAAAGTCCGCCACCGCATTTTCCTTTTCGAGAATGGCCGCGACGATGGGTCCCCGGCTCATGAACTCAACCAGTTCCCCGTAAAATGGACGTTCCCGGTGAATGGCATAGAATTCCCCGGCTTTCCCGGAAGAAAGCGTGGTCATTTTAAGTGCAACTAATTTAAATCCTGCCTGGATAATCCTGTCCAGGATTGCTCCGGAATGCCCGTTTGCAAAGGCGTCGGGCTTGATCATCGTGAACGTACGGTTACTCATTTGTTTTTGTTTGGCCGGCAAAGCTAACACATTTTACTGCAGATTTGGGAATGGTCGTATTATTCTGCACCTTTGCCAGCCATTTTATATGCAACAGATTACAGAGATTTTTCCCTTACTGAAAGAACCCCGGTCCATTGTTATCGTGATGCATCAGAAACCGGATGCAGATGCCATGGGTTCTTCCCTGGGGCTTTATCATGTACTGCTTGCACTGGGTCATTCGGTATCGGTCATTTCACCCACCAGCTGGGCCGACTGGCTCAAATGGATGCAGGGCGCCGAAGTGGTGATCGATTACGAACTGAACGGTGCCCTGGCAAATGAAGTACTGGAAAAAGCGGAGTGGATTTTTTGTCTCGATTTCAACACCCTGATGCGTACCCGGAAAATGGCGGAACCCATTGCCCGGTCCGGTGCGACCCGCATACTGATCGACCACCATCAGCAGCCCCAGGAAGAAATGTTTGCCTATGGAATCAGTGATACTTCCAAAAGCTCGACCAGTGAAATGATCTTTGACTTTATCATTGCTTCCGGCAACGCTGATAAAATTCACGAGGCAGTTGCAGAATGCTTATATGCCGGTGTTATGACCGATACCGGATCCTTCCGTTTCCCTTCTGCCAGCGCATCCGTGCACCGGATGGTTGCAATTTTGAAAGATACCGGAATGGATCATTCCAGAATTCATGAACATCTCTTCGACAATTTCCTGGAGAACCGCCTGCGCTTTACCGGACACGCACTGCTGAACCGGATGGAAATTTTTTATGAATATAACGCAGCCCTGATCTGCATACCCTGGAAGGACCTGGTAAAATATCAGATCCGGACCGGCGATACGGAAGGCCTGGTTAATTTCCCGTTAACGATTCAGGGAATTAAATTTGCTGCCCTCATCATTGACCGCGACGAGGAAATTAAATGTTCGTTCAGAAGCAAGGGCGCGTTTGACGTAAACCTGTACGCCAGAAAATATTTTGAAGGGGGCGGTCACCGGAACGCTGCAGGCGGTAGAAGCAGCGAAAGCCTGGAACAAACCGCGCAAAGATTTCGCAGTTCATTAAAAGAAAACGCTTTACAATTACAATAACACTGAAAATGAAAAAAAACCATTCTTTGCTATTTGCCATGGCAGCCATCCTGCTTTTGGGTTCCTGTAATAACCAGGGGCTGAAAAAAACAAAATCAGGATTATCATACAAAATCATCTCCGACAAAAAGAACCCGGTCGTAAAAAAGGGCCAGTTCATTAAAATTACCTTCTCCCAGGTTTTGCAGGATTTCACGAAAAAAAAGAAGGACTCTGTGATGATGAGCTCCGATATGGGCTTACCGGCCTATGTTCCCATCGATACGGCTGTTCAGGATAATTACAGTCCGTCGGAAATATTTCACCTCTTAAGAAAGGGCGACAGCGCCGTTGTTGTAATGCGTGCAGACAGCATTGAAAGCAAATACAAACGGCTTCCTCCCTTTTTAAGCAAAAAGGACAGACTTGTTCTGACCTTGAAAGTGCTGGACGTTTTTGATAATGAAGATGCCGTTCAGAAAGATCGCACGGTTGAAGTGGACAAATTGCATGCAAAGCAATCCAAAGAAATAGAAAATTACCTGGCAAAGAATAATATTCAGGCTACGAAAACAGAAAAGGGAACTTATGTGAAGATCGATAACCCGGGCGACGGATCTGCCGTAGATTCCGGCAAACTCGTTTCGGTTATTTATACCGGTAAGCTATTTCCGTCCGGAAAAATATTCGAATCCAACGACAGCCAGGGTAAAGAACCCATCAAATTCGTTGTCGGTAAAAGAACAATCATTCCGGGATGGGACGATGGTTTGCGCCTGTTTAAAAAAGGCGGTAAAGGCACTTTGTACCTGCCCGCATTCATGGCCTATGACGCCGACCCGGGTCCCGGCAGAACACAGTACGAAAACCTGATTTTCGACGTGCAGGTTGTTGATGTTGCCGATGCTCCTGCGGAAAAACCGGATAGTTTGCGTAAAATGCCAGCGCCGCGGAGGAAATAAATTGACAATGGACAATTGACAATGGACAATGGACAGTGGACAATGGCCGTACTGCATTGTCAATTGTCAATTGTCCATTGTCCATTATTCTCATAACTCATCCACAACCTGACCGCCTCAACGGCTTCTTTCACGTCGTGTACCCTTAACACCGATGCTCCGTTTTGTAATGCCAGCGTATTCATGACGGTGCTGCCGTTCAGCGCTTCTCCGGCAGTGATGCCCAGGGTCTTATAGATCGTGGACTTTCTGGAAAGACCGGCGAGAAGAGGCAATTCCAGCATTTGTAAAGCGGAAAGCCCTTTCAGGAGCTGAAAATTCTGTGCCGTTTTTTTCGCAAATCCAAAACCGGGATCGATCATCAGGTCTTTGATGCCCCGTTGTATGCAGGCTGCTTTTTTCTCAATAAAATAATCCAGCACCTCCCGGACCAAATCTTCGTAAGCCGTGAGCTTTTGCATGGTCTGCGGCGTTCCCCGCATATGCATGCAGATATAGGGAACTGCACAAGTGGCGGCCAGATCCCATACATCCGGATCCTGCCCTCCGCTGATATCATTGATCAGGGAAGCGCCTGATGCAATGGCTTTTTCAATTACCGGAAGCCGGTAGCTGTCCACCGAAATGAACGCTTCCGGAAAATGACGGGCGATCTCTTCAATGGCAGGTATCACCCGGCTTAATTCTTCATCAAGGGAAATTTCAGGAGCTTCCGGTCTCGAGCTCATTCCGCCCAGGTCGAGGATGATTGCTCCCTCCCGCAACATTTTTTCAGCCGCGGTTAATAAAGCATCGCGGGTCTGCATCCTGCTGCCGGAATAAAATGAATCCGGTGTGATATTGAGAATCCCCATCACGATGGGATGTTCCCAGCATAGTAAACGGCCTTTGCAATTGAATGTATACATGGGTTTGAATCCGTAAATTTAGGCCGATCAATACTAAATATTACTTTTGGACATGAAAGATACGCTGCGACAGTATGAAAAAGCAATGGGTTCCTGCCGGGACATATTCATGAAGAAAACTTCAGACTACGGTACTGCATGGCGGGTGCTGCGAATGATTTCCATCCTGGACCAGCTGTTCATAAAGGCAAAAAGAATCCGGACCCTGCAGCAAAAGGGCGTCAGCATGGTAAAAGAGGATATCCGTGGTGAGTTTCAGGCCACGGTAAACTACGGCATCATCGGCTTAATTCAGCTGGACCTGAATACCGAATCGACCGAAGACCTGCCTCCTGCGGAGGCCGGGGCATTGTATGATGAAAAAGTAAGGATGGTCCGGGAGGTCATGGAAAAAAAGAATCACGACTATGGCGAAGCCTGGCGGGAAATGAGCCAGGAAGGTTTTACAGATCTCATCCTGATGAAACTGTTAAGGATAAAACAGATCCTGGCCAATGAGGGAAAAACAATTATAAGTGAAGGCATCGACGCCAATCTGACGGATATCATAAATTATGCGGTTTTTGCGCTTATTGGCATTGAGGAAGGGAGGCATAGGGCATAGTGTTACGTAAAAAGTAAAAAGTAAAAATAATGCCGTTTTGCCAATAATATAACTCTGGTTAGAAAAAGATCATATACATGAAAAAAGCCCTGTTGAATATCACGCGTTTTCTGGTCGGCATCCTGTTTATTTTTTCCGGCCTCATCAAAGCAAATGATCCGCTGGGACTGAGCTATAAGATGCAGGAATTTTTTGATGTCTGGCATATGCCGGCATTCAATCATTATACACTGGTGCTTGCCGTTGTCATGATCATATTTGAGATAGTTGCCGGTGTGGCTGTTCTCCTGGGCTGGCGGATGAAATTATTTGGCTGGCTGCTGCTCCTGCTGATCCTGTTTTTCAGCTTCCTCACTGGGTATGCGGTACTATCCGGAAAGATCAGGGAATGCGGATGTTTCGGTGACTGCATCCCGCTGCAGGCCATGGGATCTTTTATCAAGGACCTTATCTTGCTGGGACTGATACTTTTTCTCTTCGCTTACAGGAAAAAGATCCAACCCCTGTTCTCCAAAAACGCAAGTATCCTGATCCTCGTTTTCAGCCTCATACTCTCCTTTTCCATTCAATGGTATGCCCTGCAGTATCTGCCCTTCATCGATTGCCTTCCTTATAAGACCGGTGCCAATATTCCGGAAAAAATGAAACCAGCGCCGGGCTCGGTTCCGGACAGCACCGTAATCCATTTTGTTTATGAGAAAAATAATAAACAGGTTGAGTATTCGGCAAATGATTTACCTGCGGATTTCGACGACAGTTACAAATTCATCAGGCGATATGATAAACTGATCCGCAAGGGAAATGCGGAACCGGCTATAAAGGATTTCTCCCTGGGCACGGCTTCCGGAAACGACAGCACGATGCAGATCCTCGACCGGCCCGGATTCAAACTGATTTTATTCTCGCGCAATTTCCCGCAAACGGATCCCGCATGGAATAAAGCTTTCAGCGTATTGTACACGCTGGCCAAATCAAAAAATATTCCGGTTTATTTTGTTACCGCCAGCAGGGAAGAGGCCGATTCCTATCTCGCTGCAAATAATCTCTCGGGGGAGATTCCGGTGTTCACCTGCGATGCCACGGCCATCAAGACTGCAGCGCGCGCCGATCCTACCCTATACCTGCTGAAAAAAGGAACGATCCTGAGCAAGTGGAGCTATGCAGCGATGGAATCCGCCATCCCGGAAATGAACGCTCTTTCTCCCCAGCCCTCCGCTGTGCAAACTCCGGCGGAAGATTCTTTGCATACGATAAAATAAACATTAAAAATAAATTAGTTTACCCTTCATAAACAGGACCATGATCCCCTCCATCACGTCAAAAATATTTTATGGCAGCCTGGTGATGGCCGGCGTGGTGGTGATCGTTTTTATTTTGTTCCAGGGTTTCGGCGATCCGGCGAGACTGATCATGGGCCAGCGCGCCGATGCAGGCACTCTCAACAATATCCGCAAAGAACTGTATCTGGATCAGCCGAAATGGAAACAGTTCGTGCTGTATCTGAACGACGTGAGTCCCGTCAGCATCTACAGCCAATCCGAGTTGGCAGAGAAAAAAATCCGCTGCCTCAGCATTGGATCGGAAACCAGGCTTGTTTTAAAATTTCCCTATCTGCGCCGCTCCTATCAAACACGCAAAGAGGTATGGAGCATGCTCATGGATGCCTTGCCGGGCACTATTATCCTGGCTTTTGCCGCCATGTTCATTGCCACCGTATTGGGTATCGGCCTCGGGATCATTGCCGCCGTAAAGAGAGACACCTGGATGGACACAACCGCAATCTTTGGGAGCGTGCTCGGAATTTCTGCACCTTCTTTTTTTATGAGCATTGTGATTGCTTATGTCTTTGGATTTGTATTCAGTGAATATACGGGCCTGCACATGACCGGAAGCCTTTTTGATACCGACCCGTTTGCGGGTAAGCAATGGCAGCTCAAAAATCTGATACTTCCCGCCATAACCCTGGGAATCCGCCCCCTGGCCATCATTGCGCAGCTGACCCGCGGATCCATGCTGGATATCCTGAATCAGGATTATATACGCACCGCTTACGCCAAGGGTTTATCCAAAAAACAGGTGATCTGGCGGCACGGATTGCGGAATGCCCTCAATCCGGTGATCACGGCCATCACCGGATGGTTCGCCGAACTACTTGCCGGTGCTTTTTTTGTGGAATATATTTTCGGGTGGAAGGGGATTGGCAAGGTAACGGTAGATGCACTGGCCAAACTCGATTTCCCTGTTGTGATGGGTTCGGTATTGATTACGGCTTTCTTTTTTATTTTGGTCAATATTCTGGCGGACTGGCTTTACCGGGTAGTGGATCCCCGGGTTACCTGATCACGACTTCCTTGATCAGCTTTTCACCCAGGGCCTCATTTACCCTTTCGATGATCAGGTCTTTCTTATACAGCAACTCCTGTTTAAGCGGAGCAACCGTGGTATGAATGTACAGGCTGTGTCCATGAATTTCTATCTGATCCGTGTACCGGGCAATGGTCTTTCCCATGATTTTCTCCCAGATCTCTGTTATCTGCAACGCCAGTACATTCCCCTTTAAGCGGCTTTTATTCAGAAACTGTTTTATGGCATCGGCCATGGAGTATTCGGGCATGGGGTAAAGGTATTATATTTTATCGTGGATGGTATATGGTGGATGGTGGATGGTGGATGGAAGACGATGAAAGATCCGGCAACCCGTGTTTCCGTAACACGCAGGATAATTGCTCTGCAGGCTCGTCCATCCACCATCCACCATATACCATCCACGATTCACTCAGGCTCTTTACAACCCAATCATCTCATAATCCCCCGCCAGCTTTTCCAAATGCTCCCTAATCCGCCCGCCGTGGGTGTCCGTAATAAAGAGCTGGCCGTTGCCCGGACGGCAAACCCTTTCCAGCAACTGCTGCATTCTGGATGCGTCGAGTTTTTCGAAAACATCATCCAGCAACAGGATGGGTGCAAAACCCTTCCTGGCCTTGAGCACATCGTATTCCGCCAGCTTCATGGCAAAGAGCAGACTTTTCCGCTGGCCCTGGGAAGCAATATTTTTAAAATGCTGCCCCTTGAGCCGGAATTCAATATCATCCCGGTGAATGCCTGACTGCGTGCGCTGCAAAAGGACATCTCGGTCGCGCGATTTATGCAGGATCTCCGCAAAAGAGGAATACAGGAGATCACTCTGGTAAGAAAGTTCCAGGCCGTCGTCCGACGCCGAAATATACTCGTAGATCGATTTGATGGCGGGTAGCATTTCCCGGAGGAAATCCTTGCGCTTAACGAAAATATAAGTACCGGGCACCAGTAATTGTGCATCATACACATCGAGCAGGACCTTGTCGTTTGTTACCCGGTCGGCTAATGCCCGGAGGAGATTATTCCGTTGCTGAAGCAGGCGGTTGTATTCAATCAGGTTCTGGAGATACTGGCTGTCGAGCTGGCAAAGCAGTGCATCCGCATATCTCCGTCGTTCATCACTTCCTTCCGTGACGATGCGCGCGTCGTCGGGCGTAATGATGACACTTGGAAATTTTCCGATATGGGCAGAGAGGCGCTGGTAAATTTCGTCATTGAGCGAGACTTCCTTTCTGCCTGTTTCCCGGAGAATACAGGTTACTTTCTGATCCTGACCGCCGGAATTAAATTCTCCTTCCAGGCGGAAACCCGACTTGCCCTGATGCACATTCTGGAGATCCGATTTATAAAAATAACTCCGGGTGAAACTCAGATAATAAATGGCGTCCAGGAGATTGGTTTTTCCAACGCCGTTGTTGCCATGAATTCCAATGATTTGCTTATCAAAAGAAAAAGATTCTTTCAGATAATTCTTGTACTGGAAAAGGGATATATGTTTCAGCGACAGCATGGGTAAATCGTAAAGCGATGCAATTTAGGCTTTACTGATGATCCCGATCATATTATCAATGCCGGACGTGATCGCTTCCACGTCATGACTCATGATGGCATCTGCGAGCGCAGCTGCCGCCGTCACGGCATCCAGTACCCGCTGTATTTTTTGAACAGTATCTAAAAAACTTTTCAACTTTTCAGCGGCTTCCTGCATTTTTTTTATTTCCGGCAGGACCCGGTTAAATTCGAGCTGCACGGAATAAGCATAGAGCCTGGCAGCCGTTGCGGCCAGTAGCCCAAGCGCCTTTTCTATCTGCTCCCGTTGCACAGGGCTGAGAACGGTAAACTGCTTCAATTCATAGTCCGTGATATCCGATTGAAACTGTGTCAGACAACGGGCAACGGCGATCAGTTCCCGGGGAGTTAAACTTTTACTCATAGTGTATAAATCAAATCATTTGGTTAACCGGATGATCTCTTCGATGAGTTTATTGATCAGGAGAATGTCCTGGGTTATCTCCGTTTCCGTTGCCCGGAATTCCGGTTTCCCTTCTTTAAATGCCAGCAGATGGTGGTCCTTCCGGATAGTCTCGAGCAGGCGGACCGACTTCCGGATCTTCTGTTGTTCCTCTTCCATCTCCGTAAGGAAATCATGGTAACGGTCATTTACATACGCTTTTTCCACCGGGGAAACAGCCCAGGCATAGAGGCGGGCGTAAACAAAGGATTTATAATTTTCAGCCGCCTGTCCGGCTTCTCCCGACAGCGCGGAGTCAAGGATAAAACTGTAGGCTCCGATTACCGTAGCCAAAGCGCTGTCATTTTCCTGCATGATCTTTTTGAGTTTCCGGGCCCGGTAATATTTCAGTGGTTCGTTCAGCAGGGTATTGAGCAAACCCTTTACTGCGGTAACCTTTTCATCCGAAAAAGAAAGCGCCGGCAGCAGGCGGGGCTGCATATCTGCCAGGGATGAAATCAGGGGGCGGGCATTGTAGGCAAGCAGTTTTTTATCTGAAGCAGACTGAAGCAAATCGAAATAATTTCCGAGGGTCCGGTTGATGACACGCAGCAGGCTGTCGCTTGTTTTGTATTCCGCACAATGATTTACCGGTAAACGGCTTTTGCCGTACAGGGAAGTGTCGGTAAGCCGGCCAAGCGGCCCCTGCTCATATTCCCTGCAAAAAGTTTCGAATCCAAAGCTGCTCCGGTTTATTTCTGCCGTGCCGGAACCGGCCGATCTGGCAAAGCGGTTGATGGATTCTGTGGATTTACAGGATCCGATGAGAAGAAAAATGGCGATAAATCCTTTTTTCATAGAAATTAGTCAGGTTTAAGCAATTGGAAGGTAAAACCGGGCCTGCACGTCCATCTTTGCCTGCAAATTTCCTGTTTACCCCTTATCTTTGCCCCGCCTTTGCCGATCCCCGGCGGGTTAAAACCAAATTTACGCAAGTGGCCACAAAGTTTTCAAAAGAAACCTACTTATACTGGTATGAGCTGATGCAACTGATCCGTCAATTTGAGCTGACGGCCGAAGAAAAATATAAAATGGAGGGAAAGATCCGTGGGTTCTTTCACGCCTATATCGGACAGGAGGCCATTGCCGCCGGATGTATGACCGCCTCCCGCCCGGACGATCCGTTTATCACGGGATACCGGGATCATGGCCTGGCGCTCTCCAAAGGAGTCAGTGCCAATGCCTGTATGGCAGAACTGTACGGAAAATCTACCGGCGCCGCTAAAGGAAAGGGTGGCAGCATGCATTTTTTCGGAGTGGACGTAAAATTTTTCGGCGGTCATGGTATTGTTGCGGCACAAATCGGAACCGGGGCCGGACTGGCTTTCGCTGAACAATACAAGGGAACCGACAATGCGGTCCTCACTTTCTTCGGAGACGGCGCCGCCCGCCAGGGAATGCTGCATGAAGTATTCAATATGGCCATGCTCTGGAAACTACCCGTGGTTTTCATTTGCGAGAACAATAACTATGCAATGGGCACTTCTGTGGAAAGGACATCCAATGTGGTGGATATCTATAAACTGGCCGATTCTTATGAAATGCCGGGTGATTCCATTGACGGCATGAGTGCAGAAGCTGTGCACGAAGGCGTTTCGAGGGCAATTAAAAGAGCCCGGGAAGGAGGGGGACCAACCCTGCTGGAAATTAAAACATATCGCTATAAGGGCCATTCCATTTCTGATCCGGCAAAATACAGAACCAAAGAAGAAGTGGAAGAATATAAACAGCGGGATCCTATTTCGCAGGTGACGAATACCATTCTCACCCGGAAATTCGCTACCAAAGAGGAGCTGGAAGCCATCAATAAACGCGTTGCAGACACCGTTGCAGCTTCCGTGAAATTTGCAGAAGAATCTCCCATTCCGAACGACGACGAAGTGTACAAAGACATTTACATCGATAAAAATTATCCTTTTATTAAAGACTGATTATTAATCCCAATCCCATTTATTTTATAATACCCAGCCATGAGTGAAATCAAACATCCCGAGCACCTTCAACATAAAAAAACCGTAGCGGAAAACTGGATGCTTTACCAGGACCGCTATGGAAAACAAACGATGATTGCCGTAATCGTCCTGTTACTGATTACCGGAGGGTATTTCGGTTACCGGCATTTTGTTCAGGAACCCAAGGAACAACAGGCCCGCGACGCCATGTTCCGCGCAGAAGATTATTTCCGCATGGACTCCATCAGGCTTGCCCTGAACGGAGACAATGTGAATGCCGGATTCAAAAAAATCATTTCCAGGTATCCGGGAACAGAGGCTGCTGATCTCGCTTCTTTTTATGCGGGAAGCTGTTATCTGAAGCTTGGCGATTTTACCAATGCCGTGAAATACCTGAAAGGTTTCAGCACATCTTCCCTGCAGGTTCAGGCAAAAGCCTACGGTTTGCTGGGAGATGCTTATTCCGAATTAAATAAAAAGGAAGACGCCATTGCCTCCTACAAAAAAGCAGGAACTACTTTCGACAAGGACGATATTATCTCGCCGGAATATCTTTTCCGTGCCGGCTATCTCTATGAAAGCATGGGCAGGACCAAAGAAGCCATTGAAATGTATCAGCTGATTAAAGATAAATATCCGGCGTCCCAGAGAGGATTTGATATCGACCGTTACCTGGCCAGACTGGGGGTTGTAAAATAACTTCACATGGCATCCTCCGGAAAATCAAAAACGTCTGCGCCGAAGATTAAAAAAGCTTCCGTCGTTTTGGTAAGAACGGAATGGAATGCCCGGGTGATTGATGAACTGCATGCAGGCTGCACAAAGATTCTTACCGCTGAAAAGGCAACAATCTCAGGCGATATCCTCGTTCCCGGCGCTTTCGAAATTCCTTTCGCCATAAAAAAATACTGGGATGAAACAAAGGGCTCCAAAACCAGGCGCCCCGAAGCCTTTATTGCCCTGGGTTGTGTTATTCGCGGCAATACGCCCCATTTTGAATACGTATGCCGGGCTGTCACCGACGGCATCGTCAGGCTGAATCTCAGCTTGCCGGTACCCGTGATTTTTGGCATCCTGACTGTCGACAATCTGGAACAGGCAATGGAAAGAACCGGTGGCGTGCACGGGCACAAAGGGGAAGAAGCCGCGCAAACTGCATTGAAAATGATTTCTTTTTGCCGGAACATCCGGTGACTTTAACATGCGCGAATTTGAAAGTACAGATTTTCATACCCTGCTTTATCGATCAGCTTTATCCTGAGACAGCATTCAATATGGTTAAAGTGCTGGAAAAGGCAGGATGCACGGTGGTTTACAATACTCAGCAAACCTGCTGCGGACAACCTGCTTTCAATGCCGGATTCCGGGAAGAATCCCGGGAAGTATGTATTAAATTCCTGGAGGACTTTTCGGGCACGGACTTTATTGTTTCTCCCAGCGCTTCCTGCACCGGATTTGTAAGAAATTATTACCCCACCCTGTTCCCGGATTCAGCTTTGCTGAAAGAAGTAAAACAAACCGGGAAACGGATTTATGAATTTTCGGAATTCCTGGTGAATGTGTTAAAAATTGATGACTTCCAGTCTGTATTATGGGGTAAAGCCACCTACCATGATTCCTGTGCAGCCCTGCGGGAATGCAAAATCAGGAAAGAGCCCCGCCGTCTATTGTCGAAGGTTAAGGGACTCGAGCTGATGGAAATGAAAGATGTGGAAACCTGTTGCGGCTTCGGCGGAACTTTTGCCGTAAAGTTTGAATCCATTTCCCTGGCCATGGCCGATCAGAAGGTCCACCATGCCCTCGATACCGGCGCGGATTTTTTGATTTCCACCGATATGTCCTGTCTCATGCACCTGGACGGATATATCCGGCATAAGGAGCTTCCAATCAAAACCATGCATATTGCCGACGTGCTGGCCAGCGGCTGGTAAAAAAGACCATCCCCCATGCCAGAAGGCAGGCAGATGGTCTGACCTTAAAACAACCTGTCGCAAACAAGTAAGCCGGTAATAAGCGACGATACTATTGTATACGTAAAGATTTGAAAAAGGATGTTTCGGTTTCCTGCTATCTTTGAATCCGAATTGGTAATAACCCATTATTTTTTGAATTTATGGCACACTGGCTTATCAAATCCGAACCGGAAACATATTCCTGGGATCAATTGGTAAAAGACAGGCAAACCCGCTGGGATGGCATACGGAATTATGCCGCACGCCTGCACCTCCGGGCCATGAAGAAGGGAGACGAACTCTTTTTTTATCACAGCAATAAGGGAATGGAAATCGTGGGTATCGGAGCCGTGGTCCGCGAAGCCTATCCCGATCCGACCGCTGATGACGGGGACTGGGCAGCCGTGGATGTAAAAGCAGTTAAAAAATTGCAGAAAGCGGTTAGCCTGGAGCAGATCAAAAAAGAAAAAAAACTGGCCAATATGGCCCTGGTGCGGATAGGCCGCTTATCGGTTCAACCGGTGACCGATGAAGAATGGAACCTTATTTTGAAAATGGGGAGCATGTAATGGGTAGTATGCGATTCAAAAAAGTCATTTCGGGATTTATCATTTTACTTTCTACCCTCCCTGCTTTACAGGCACAGCCTTCCAACGAGCTGAAAAATCTGGAGACTTTTGTTAAAGAAACAAAAACAGGTCTTTACGACACATCCCTTCAGTATATCAGTTACCGCATCGGGGATAACATCAATTATCTCTACCCACTATATCAGTTGATTGGCGATGAAAAAAAGTTCAGGGAAAAATTATCCGACGAAGGTTACTATGATCTGCTAAGTCAGAACCTTGCCCGCATCGGAGATTATTCCAGCGCACTGGCTTACGAACATAAAGCCAACGATGAGCCGGTATCCGATGTGGAGAACCGTCAGATCTTCAAAAGCATTCAGGCGCTGAAGAATATAAAAAATGTTGACGCCCGCAGATTCATCAGTTTTGTTGCGCCCAATTACCGGGTCATCATGCTGAATGAGGCCCCTTGCAAACCATTGCACCGCGCGTTTGCCATTTCCCTGCTGAATGAATTACATAAGCGGGGATTTCAATGGCTCGCTATGGAAATGCTGAATCCCGGGCCAACGCGGGAGCTTGATAAACTTACTTATCAAACCGGTCATTATACAACGGAACCAGTTGCGGGCGAGATGGTTCGTATTGCCCTGGATATGGGTTTCAAACTGGTCGCATATGAAGATGCCGATGCCACACAACATACTCCCACGCAAAGGGATTCCGTTCAGGCGGAAAATATTTTCCGGATAATAAAGGCGGACAGCACGGCAAAAATCTTTGTATTTGCCGGATACGGACATATTGCTGAAAAAACCACTTCAGAAAGTTTTATACCGATGGGCATGGCATTTAAAAAAATATCCGGCATTGATCCGTTGACCATCGACCAGACTGATATGACAGAAGGAAGTAATTTCAGTTATGGAAATGCTTTCTACAATGCCTATCTGCAAAAATATCCCATCAGCAATCCGTCCATAGCCCTTTCAGATGATGAGCCCGTGAATGTCACGGGGAGTGAACTGTATGACCTTACGGTCATTCACCCAAAAACAACCTACCGGGATTCGCGGCCAACCTGGCTGGCCCTGGAGAACCGGCGGCAACCTGTTTATGTAAAGGCCTCCGGTAAAAATACTTTTCTGGTGCAGGCTTATTATCAGTTTGAATCCTTCAGCAGCACACCCGGACAGGTTATCCCGGCCGACCAGACCTGGCTCAAATCCCCAAAAGGAAATTATTTATTATTTCTGAAGCGGGGAAAATATATTCTCCTGTTCCGGGACATGCGCTATAAAACCCTGTATACCCGGCATATTGAAGTTAACTAACGGTATCGTCAAACCGAATTCCCTGTGCTTCCAGTTCTTTCAATACCGGCTCATAGATTTCCGGAATAATGGGAATATGCAATCCCTTCAGCTGAATTTTCTTTTCGAGGATGAGTTTTGCCGCAATGCCAAGGGGAAGGCCAACGGTTTTAGCCATGGCCGTGCGTAAATTATTTTCGCCTTTTACCAGCAGGCAGCTTTTCAGCCGATGCCGCCGGTTTCCGAAACTATATTCCAATTCATGTAACATAACGATCAGGTCCCGGTCCCGCTCCCGCATCTTCCATTTCGTTTCAATGAGCTTTTGCAGGATATCGGCGGAAGTCAGCGGACCTGGGGGCAACGGATTGTTATCAAACAGCCCAAGCTCCTCAAACAGGGGTTTATTAAATGCATTCAGGCGGGGGATCAGGGTCTTACTCCAGTCCGCCACAGTCTTCCATGCGGAAGAAACAGGCTGTTGATCGTCGGTCAGTCCGGCCGCGACCAAATCCTTCCAGCCCCGGCAAAAATCAGGATGCCGGAGGGTGGTCCGGATAAAAGTTTCCGCCTCCTCCAGGCCATAAACCGGGATATATGCCAGGGAATCACGGTTAGGGTACCAGGCATAGGTTCCGGCCTTTTCATCCGTAACCAGTCCCGTATGTTCAAACACCTGCCGGTAGCCGATCCGGTGGATCTGACTTTGCTCTTTATATACGGCGCCGGCAGACCCGGCAAGAACCACATTGCGGGGATTCCAGCTTATCTTATAATGCCAGCGGTTGTCGTCACTCTCCGGAGCAACGAGACCGCCGGTATGAGAGCGAAACGAAGTGATTTTTCCGCCCTCCCCGCGGATGCGGTTGATCAGCAGCATGGCGCTCATATGATCAATTCCCGGATCCAGCCCCATTTCACATAAAAAGAGCAATCCCTTGTCCGTAATTTCCGCAAGAAGACTTCGGATATTTTCATCCACATAGGATGCGGTCAGCAGGTTTTTCGACCTGGCCAGGCAGCCGCGCGCGACCAGTATATGCAGGGAAGGGGGAAGCAGGGAGATTACCAGGTCGGCCTTTTCAATCAGCGGATCCTTTTCTGACGGGATTTCAACATTCACCCGAACGGGATGAACAGCCTGCAAACCGGACAGCTTTTGCCGGAGTGATTCCATGTTGTTGTCGGCAATGGTTAAAATCCAGTGATTGGTTTGACAGACATGCGAAAGATAATCGATCAGGCAGCCGGCAGACTTCCCCGCGCCAAAAAGCACAATATTTTTCATACCCAATGATAATTCATTCCGGTCAAAAATAAATCAGCCCGGCTGACTGCCGGGCTGACGCTGAATTACCATCCTTTTACCAATATATTATTCGGCGAATTTAATTTCCCCAAGATCTATCCGCTGACCTTCCGAAACATTTACATTCTTTTCGACCAAACGACCCTGAACCGGGTTTTTTACTGCAAATATCACTTTCCACATTCCGGGTTGCAGCCGCATCCCAAAATGACCGTCGTTACTTACACTTCTTACCGAATCGTCCCCGCGGACGGCTACCACCGAGGGCCTTAAATTAGCGGGATAAACACTTCCCTCGATTGTTCCGCTATGCATTGCCCTTTGTGCATGAATACCGATAATCACAACAATGAGCAGAACAAGCTCCAATAATCCTCTTCTCATCTGATTAAATTAAACTGTTACTAAACCTTCATTGATCTTAAAATGCCAATTAATGCCAAGCAGTGGAGTTACACAGGATGTGAATCGGAATAATTGTATTTTCAACTTTTATGCCAAGGAAAAATTTTTTGTAAAAAAAATGGATTATTGATGAATAATTCATTTTAACCGGGAATAGGCCATTCCGATTTGCTGTGAATTTGCAACGGTCAACCGATAGGCGATCTTTACGCCCCTTGGGCTTTTCGGGGCTTCTGCGGTAACAGTTGCTCCCGGAGCGAGGTTATGAAAACTCAGATTTTCTGTTTTAAAAATTTTTTTGTTGTGCTGAATATAATCGATGGCCACCACCACCAGGTCCATGCTAACACCCGAACGGTTTGTTACGGAAACCGGCGCTTCGGATATTCCCCCCAGCAGACCGGTTTTAAAATTACCGGTCGAAATGAGCAGGTATTCCTCCGGATGAGCAATTACCCGGGCAGCGAGGATATGGAGTTTACTGGCAGCCTCCTGCTGGCTGCGGACGGAATCGGCAACGTGGTTATCTGCAATCATTGCCGGAGATGATGTATGAATCGAATCTTTCTTTTCAGGACTGACGACAATCTGTTTCTTTCTTGATTTGGAAACTGCCCGGATATTTTCTTCCGGAAGACCACCTGATTTTTGTGGCTCCCGGATTTTATTTTCATCGCGGCCGGATAAAAACGCATTCTGTTCCGGGGCTGCCTGCTTATGGGATTCTGTCTGCCTCCCGGACTGGGGAGTATTCCCAACTGTTGAGTAAAAATTTCTACGGTTCGAAAGATAAAAACCTGTCAGCATCCCTGCAACAAAAAAGACGGTCACGCTCCCTGTCAATAACCATTTCCGCTTTGCTTTTTCTTTTGCGGATGGTATTTTTACTAAACCTGGTGCCCTCGGTTCGTCCCAATCCAGATCAATGGGTTCGTGAGCGGGAAGAACCGCCGCGTATCCGGAATGTTTTTTTTCAGCAGCAGGCAGATTAATATAAACCGATTCCCTGCTTTCGCGTTTTGGATTAACAACTGCTTTGTACGCGGCAGGTTTCCCTTCATTCAAAACGGGCTGCAATTCGTTGCGTGCAGGCTTCGCTTCATTGAGTGCAGGTCTCGATTCATTGAATGCAGGTTTTACTTCATTCAATGCAGTTTTCTCTTCATTTAGCGTAGTTTCGGGATTGACCTTTTTATAAAAGCGGTCGTATGGCTGCTCCGGAACAGGAGGAGCAAAAGAAATGAGTTCGGCAATTTCTCCCGGATAGCGCCAGGCTGCACTTTTTCCTTCAACCCAAATGAGGTCGTAAGCTTTCAGGGACATTTTTTTGAGCTCATCAAGTATAAAAGGTCCTGTTTGTTTATTGTTCCGCAACAATAAATAGGTGCTCATATATCCAATCGATAAAAGGTTTGGGGGTACTGATCAAAGATCTCCCCAAATGTATCGAATTTTTTTTGAAGACAGCGCTCTAACCCGGTCATTTCCCGGAGTTTATTAATAATAAAAGGGATGAAAGCGGAGGCCCCTTATCTTGCTCCATTCCAGGGCCGGCGCCGGAAGTTTCGAAAAACGGGTCAGGTAAGCTGCAGTGTTGAAAGCAGGAGACGAGGAAGGAATTCTGAATAAATCGGCGTCCGGTGAGAAATAGAACTGCCGGTATCTCGGAAAAACAGGAATCTTAACCCCCTTTATTGAATCGGGGTTATTATATCCGCCGATCATCCCTTCCGCTCCGTAACCCAGGTTCATGTTCAGCCAGTAAGGGAAATCCGTTCTGGCTGGAAGAAAGGACCCGATATTAAAAGAAAGCCAGTAGGTCTGGCCGTTATAATCTTTTAGCATCCGCGAAACCAGGTTCGAGCCAAGCTCCGACGGATAATACTGTGCAAAGCTGGTGGGATGAAAAGAAAATTTAAGCGAAATGCGCTGCTGGTTCCAGGCTTTTTGCTGAAAGGCAAACAGGGCCGTGCCGAAAATATTGGCCAGCATGTCGCCCTTTGAAAAACCCCATTTGGAAGAGAATCCGTCCAGCACTTCCACGATGGACATATACCCTAAAGCCGTTATGGAACCTATGGCAATGGAAGCATCTTTTTTTACCCCGCACCAACGCATCAGGTCGTATTGAATGGTTCCGATATTATAAGCTGTTGTAGCGTGGCCAGCTTTGTCCACCTGCAGCCATTCCGCGTTATCGTCAAAAAAATGAAAGCGGCTGCGGGGATGTTTGCGGTACCATAAAAAATAGAGTCCGGCAGAAATAGCCACACCACTTGCCACTTCTGTAATAATGACCGTACGCATCCGGTTTGGATTGTAGCGGTCGCCGGGAGGCAAAAATCCGGACTGCGACTGTCCGTTCAAAAATTCCAGCAAAAAAACCAATATGAAACCGAAGCGAAGCAGCCCGTTCCGGATCCTGTATTTGAATAAAATAAATATTTTCAATCAGAAAAGAATTTTAACGGCTACTCAATGGAAGGAGGTTCGTTTCGTGCAAAAATTTATACCTTAGGTTCAAATTTAAAGCAAGTTTTATGGATGCAGCCATTCTGGCCAAAGTGAATAGCTGGTTAACGGACGATTATGATGAGGAAACCAGGGCAACCATTGCCCGGCTGCGGCAGGAAAACCCGGAAGAACTTGCAGATAGCTTTTACCGGAACCTGGAATTCGGAACGGGCGGATTACGGGGCATCATGGGCGTGGGCACAAACCGGATCAACAAATACACGATCGGGATGGCTACGCAGGGCTATTCCAACTACCTGAAAAAATCCTTTCCCAACCAGATGGTCAAAGTTGCCATTGCGCACGACAGTCGCAATAACAGCCGTTTTTTTGCGGAAACGGTAGCCAAGGTTTTTGCCGCCAACGGCATCCGCGTTTTCCTTTTTCAATCCCTGAGGCCGACACCGGAACTCAGCTTCACGATCCGCTTCCTGGGCTGTCAGGGTGGTGTGGTTTGCACCGCTTCCCATAATCCAAAAGAATATAACGGCTATAAGGCTTACTGGAACGACGGCGGCCAGCTGGTTCCGCCGCACGATCAGAACGTAATCACCGAGGTAGAGAAGATCGGTTCGGTGGAGGAAGTCAAATGGACCGGCGGAGAGTCCCATATCAGCATGATTGGAAAGGAGATTGATGAAGCATATATCAGTATGGTCAAGGAGCTTTCCGTGAATCCCGAAATTATCGAGCGGCAGCATAACCTGTGCATCGTGTATACGCCCATTCACGGCACCGGCATCAAGCTGATTCCCGATACCCTGCAGCGGTTTGGTTTCAGTAACGTACATGTGGTGGATGAACAGGCCACCCCGGACGGTAATTTTCCAACGGTGGCCTATCCGAATCCGGAAGAAAAGGAAACCATGAGCCTGGGTCTGAAAAAAGCCCGGGAAATTAATGCCGATATTTTACTGGGAACGGATCCCGATGCAGACCGCGTGGGCATCGGAATTAAAAATGATAAGGGGGAATGGGTGCTCATGAACGGGAATCAGACTGCCGTGCTGGCATTCAATTACCTGATCGAAGCCCGGAAGGAAAAAGGAATTGCGCAGCCCAATGATATGGTGGTGAAAACCATTGTGACCACGGAAATGATTGATGAAATTGCAAAACACAGCCAAATCCGCTGTTACAATGTACTCACGGGATTCAAGTGGATCGCGGAACTGATCCGGGAAAAGGAAAAAACAGAGAACTATGTGATCGGCGGTGAAGAAAGTTACGGCCTGATGATCGGATCCAGATTGCGTGATAAAGACGCCGTCAGTGCAGTCGCCATTCTTTGCGAGATGGCCGCCTATGAAAAGAATAAAGGCAAAACCTTGTATGAAAAATTAATTGACCTCTATATCCGGTTCGGATTTTATAAGGAATCCCTGATCTCCATCACAAAAAAAGGAATGGACGGGCAAAAACAGATTGCAGATATGATGTCGGTTTTCCGCAACAATCCGCCTTCCGCCATCAATGGGTCACCGGTTATCCAACTCCTGGACTACGAAACCGGCAGGGGAACAAATCTGAAAACCGGTGAAACCTGGAAGACGGATCTCCCCGCGAGCAATGTGCTCCAGTTTATACTGGCAGACGGAAGTAAAATATCCGCCAGGCCTTCCGGCACCGAACCCAAAATCAAATTTTATTTCAGTGTGAAGGACCGGTTGAAGGACAGATCTTCATTTCACGGCATGGATGATCTTTTGCAAAAAAGAATTGATGCCATCATTAGTGACATGAAACTTACATAGGGTTTTTAAAATACAGATTGAACATGAAAGTAAAATTATTTTGTTTTGTTGCTTTATTATTTTCCTTATCAGGATATTCCCAGGTTCGTCTTGCTAAAATTTTCGGAGATCATATGGTGATTCAGCGCAGCCAGTCCGTGCCCGTTTGGGGCTGGTCGTCTCCAAATGAAAAAATTACGGTTGCCATTAATGAGCAGGTAAAACAAACCCAGGCGGACAAAAACGGAAAATGGCAGGTTAAACTGGATCCGCAGCCCGCTGGCGGTCCCTATGATTTGAAAGTTGCGGGAAAAGACAGCGTGGTACTGCATGATGTATTGGTGGGAGAAGTGTGGATCTGCTCCGGACAATCCAATATGGAATTTGAACTGAGCCAGGCAATGCATGCGGCAGATGAGATCCGGGACGCCAATTATCCACAGATCCGGCAGATCAAAATCCCGCGCACCGTAAGCTTTACGCCAAAAGAAGATATTCCCTCCGGCGAATGGACGGTCTGTTCACCGGCAACGGCAGCCAATTATACTGCTGTCGGATATTTTTTTGCAAGGGAAATTCAAAAGCGCTTACATGTGCCCGTTGGACTGATCAATTCTTCCTGGGGAGGAACGATGGTAGAAACCTGGACAAGTCGCGGCGCTTTCGAAAAAAGCCCGGAATTTAAGGACATGATCGCGAAACTTCCCAATACCAATATTGAGGATCTGGCTAAGCAGCGCAAACTGGCGATGGATGAAAAGGTAAAAGCGCTGGAAAAGGCCATCACCGACAGCCTGCCGGAAAGTGAATGGAAGAATCCGGAATATAACAGTGATGCCTGGCCGAAAATGAAGGAGCCCGGCCTTTGGGAATCTGCTAATATGGGTCTGGATGAATTGGACGGGATCGTCTGGCTGCGGAAGGAAGTCAGTCTGGCAGCAGCGGAAGCAGGCGGTCCGGTTGTCCTGGACCTGGGAAAAATTGACGACAATGACGATACCTATGTTAACGGGATAAAAGTCGGCTCAACAAAATCTTATGCGGCTGACCGGCAGTATACGGTAGCTCCGGGGGTTTTTAAGGCCGGTAAAAATGTGATTGCCGTTCGCGTGGAAGATACCGGGGGCGGCGGAGGCATTTATGGGGATTCCGCTGCCCTGCAGCTGATTGCGGGCGACCACCTCATTTCTTTATCCGGTGATTGGAGTTTCCGCATCGCCCGGGTGGCGGCCGGTACAAGTAATATCAATCCGAACAGTTATCCAACGCTGCTTTACAATGCCATGATCAGTCCTCTGATCCCTTATGGAATAAGGGGTGCACTCTGGTATCAGGGAGAAGCCAACGCAGACCGGGCTTACGAATACCGCACGGCTTTCCCTTTACTGATCACCGATTGGAGACAGCATTGGAACCAGGGGAATTTTCCTTTTTATTTTGTTCAGCTCGCCAGCTTTAACGCAGCCAACGGCGACCCTGAACACGGCAGCACCTGGGCAGAGCTGAGGGAGGCACAGACCATGACGCTGAGCCTGCCCAACACCGGAATGGCAGTAACGACCGACATTGGCCTGTCCGATAATATCCATCCGACAGATAAACAGGACGTGGGCAAAAGGCTTGCAGCCATCGCGCTCAACAATATCTATGGTAATACCATGCAGTACAGCGGACCGGTTTATGAGTCTATGACAGTAAACGGTCATCAGATCGTTCTAACGTTCACGCATACCGGAAGCGGGCTGGCGGCAAAAGATAAGTACGGGTATCTCCGGGGCTTTGCCATCGCCGGCAGCGATCACCGTTTCCATTATGCCAAGGCATCTGTCAGCGGCAACAAAGTGATCGTATCCTCCGATGCCGTGCCTGAACCCCTGGAAGTACGCTACGCCTGGGCCGACGACGCCGGCGATGCCAATCTCTATAACCAGGAAGGATTTCCCGCCGTTCCGTTCCGCACGGATCAATGGAAGGGGTTGACGGATGGGAGGAGGTATGAGATAGGGAAGTAAGTTGATAGTTGATAGTTGATAGACGACCTTGAATGTTTAAAAGCCAAAACTGAATTCGGGATTTGTAATAATTCGTTTGGGTAATTATGGCACCTGGCCTGTATTTTACAGATACACGGGTTGTCTGATATGTCACGATCGTCTATCAACTATCAACTATTAACTATCAACTTTCTCACTGATCTTCCCCGTCTTCTTATTCTTAATAATCACTTTTTTCGCACCGTAGTGCGTCATTTCTTCCTTTACCAGGTAGTGGTCGGCATCGTAATCAACGAGGTGGCTGTCTTTGCCCACGCCCGTGCGGCCACGCCAGATGTCTAACTGAACCGGTTCCCATAATTTTGTTTTGGCGGATTTGTAGGCGGCGTCCAGGATCGCGTTCACCACATAGCCGTCGTAGAAAGTTTCTTTTGGCGCCGTTCCTTTTTCCATCGAATTGAACATATCGGTAAACATGTGGTTGTATCCGAGATCGTTGAGTTCATCGCCGACCGGAAAGAGCCAGCCCGTATTGGATTCAGCTTTTTCCGCCACATAATCGGCGCCTTTTCCGGTGGTGAACATTTCGAGACCGGTTCGCAGAAAATTATTGATCCAGATGGTGCCTTCGGTTCCCATGACCTCGTCGCGCAGGTCCAGGCCGCCGCGGAAGGTCCAGCTTACTTCAAACTGCCCGATGGCTCCGTTTTCGTATTTTACCAGCCCGATGGCATGGTCTTCTGCTTCGATTGGCTTTACCTGCGTATCCGCCCAGCACATCACTTCCACCGGTTTAATGTCTTTGCCGATAAAACTTCTTCCGATCTCCACGCAATGGCAGCCGAGATCGAGGATGCATCCACCGCCAGCCTGTTCCAGATCCCAGAACCAGTCGCTGTGGGGGCCGGGATGTGTTTCCCGGCTCTTGGACCAGAGTATCCTGCCCAGTGCACCATTCTTCACACTCTCATAAGCCTTTAAAAATTTTGGCGTATACACCAGATCTTCCAGATAACCGTTGAATATACCCGCTTTCTCGACTGCTTCCAGCATGCGTTTGGCTTCCGCGGCATTACGACCCAGGGGTTTGGTGGTGATCACCGCTTTTTTGTGTTTGCAGCAAAGGAGCACGGCGGCTTCGTGCAGGTTATTGGGGAGGGAGATGCAAACCACATCCACATCGGCATGCGCGATCGCTTCTTCCATATTGATCGTCCAGTGGGAACATCCATAATCTGAAGCAAATTTCTTTGCACTTTCTTCGCGACGGGAATATACGCTTACGATTTTGTCACGGCTGCGTTGTCCCTGCAATGAATCGGCATAAAATCTTCCGATAAATCCTGAACCTAACATAGCAATTCTCGTCATGACTTTTTATTTAAATGATGATTAATTGAATCCGGCAGTCAGGCGCTGATGCGCACGGTTTCTTTTTTCTCCCGGAAAAATAAAATAAAATAGATCAGCACCCCCAGGGCAATATAGGCGGGAACAAACCAGACCTTCATCCAGTTATGTCCTTCACCCGACTTATAATTATCCACCACGAATCCGGAGAACCAGGTTCCGATAAACATGCCCACGCCATACGTGGCAAAGGTAAAAAGTCCCTGGGCTGCATTCTTTATTCCCGGCCCGGCTTTTTTCTCCGTGTACATATAGCCGGTAACAAAAAAGAAATCATAACAAACGCCGTGCAGCAGGATACCGGCATACAGCATCCAGAGATTGCTGCTCAGGTCCCCATAAGCAAAACAAATATAGCGGAGAATCCAGGCTGTCATGCCCATGAGCAACATGTTTTTCACCCCAATCCGGTTAAACAGAAAAGGGATGGCAAGGATAAACAAACCTTCGGAAACCTGACCGAGAATCATTTTGGAAGCAGCATTATGCATGCCGATTTCATTCAAAAAAGCATTGGCGAAGCCATAGTAAAAAGACAGCGGAATGCATACCAGGATGGCCGCAATAATAAAGATGAGATAGGCCTTATTTTTTGCCAGACCAAATGCATCGGATCCCAGCGCTTTGGCGGCTGAAACATCGGCAGCCCTGCCCTTGGGAGGCGTATTGGGGAGAATAAAACTGATCAGCCCAATGGCTACTGAAGCGCCGGCCGCCAGATAAAAGGTATTGATCGTTTTTTCCCATTGCAGGTTACCGATCAGCAGTCCGGCTACGATCCAGCCCAGGGTTCCGAAAACACGGATCCATGGAAACTGCCTGCCGGGATCGCTCATCTGGTAAAAAGCAATGCTGTTGGAAAGCGCAATCGTGGGCATGTATAAAAGCGAATAAAACAGAATGATCCAGTAAAAGGGAGTATTCACCGTAACCGTTGTGGCCAGAAAAAGCAGTACTGCCCCAACCAGGTGCAAAATCCCCATGATCCGTTGCGCAGCAAAAAACCGGTCTGCGATCAGCCCGATAAAAAAAGGAGAGATCATGGTAGCAATGGCGAGGGCGCTGTAGGCGGCGCCGATCTGTACGCCAGTGGATTGCAGGTTAGTACCCATATAGGTACTCATGGTCACATACCAGGCGCCCCAGACAAAATATTCCAGGAACATCATCAGGCAAAGCAGGAAGGCAGTGATTGGTTTCATTAAAATCAGTTTAACAGGAAAATATTCTCCCGGCGAAAAGTTACAAATGAAAAAGATTCTTTGTCAAAATTTCTTCAATTATCTTGCAGTGTATGCGCGTGTTAACGGATACTTACCGGCACAAGGGCCTGAGGAAACAACTGGTAGCCATAATCAGGAGCAAGGGCATCACCGATGAGCGGGTACTGACTGCCATTCTGGAAATCCCCCGTCATTTTTTTATGGATTCGGCCTTCGACAAGATTGCTTATGAAGACCGCGCTTTTCCGATCGGAGAAGGGCAGACGATTTCGCAACCCTATACCGTGGCGTACCAGACCCAGCTGCTGGAAGTAAAAACACATGATAAAATACTCGAAGTGGGCACGGGAAGCACCTATCAGGCCTGTGTGCTGGCAGAAATGGGCGCCCAGGTCTACACGATCGAGAGGCAGAAAAATATTTTCGATCAGAACAAATTTTTTAACTACCCGAAGAAATATCCGTCCATCCGGTATTTCTACGGAGACGGTTATGAGGGCCTTCCTACTTTTGCTCCTTTCGATAAGATCATTGTCACCGCCGCCGCCCCGGAATTGCCGCAAAAATTACTGGAACAACTGAAACCGGGCGGAAAAATGGTCATCCCTGTCGGCGACGGCAAAGTGCAGCAAATGATACGCATCAGCAAATATCCCGATGGTTCCATGCTGGAAGAATCTTTCGATGATTTTTCTTTTGTACCGATGCTGCAGGGAAAAAATAATTAATGCTTTTCATGACGCCCGAACGACAGCAACGACTGACCCAGGTTTTGGATAAAAGGCAGAACGACCTCACCGTTGTGCTGGAGAATGTATTTGATCCGCATAATATTTCCGCGGTGATGCGTACGGCAGACGCTGTCGGTATCCAGGAAATAAGCGTGTTGAATTCCCGGATCGGACCGCATAAAAAATGGGGCGCGAAAAGCAGCAGCAGTGCTGCCAAGTGGCTGACCATAAAACAATACAGCGATCCGGCTGCATGCTTCACCGAGCTGCGCAGAAAATATGACCTCATCTTAACCACCCATCTTTCCACGGAAGCTATTTCTCTGTACGAGATTGATTTCACCAAATCCATTGCCCTGGTTTTTGGCAATGAACACGACGGAGTAAGTGAGGAGATCCGGGAGATGGCCGATGGAAATTTCATCATCCCGCAGGTTGGCATCATCCGGTCACTGAATATTTCGGTTGCCTGCGCCATTACACTGTATGAAGCTTTCCGGCAGAAAAATGCTGCCGGCCATTA
>Ga0134125_10000996_pt1 | contig 36098 bp, 35 predicted proteins | sample KB31751_FD_96464 | JGI IMG/M metagenome (GOLD analysis project Ga0134125, IMG submission 96464) | Terrestrial soil microbial communities with excess Nitrogen fertilizer from Kellogg Biological Station, Michigan, USA - KB3-175-1 | ecosystem: Environmental > Terrestrial > Soil > Unclassified ...
CGGCTTCGGCTTCGCGGCCTTCACGGCCGCGTCCTGCACCAGCTCTTCGAGACCCGTCATGGCATTTTCGCCTTGGTGTTGCCGCGGAAATCTAGAGGCCGCGCGGCGCTCCGCCATTGACCTTCGTCAAGCCGGCGGCGCGAAAAGGCGATGTGGGGCGGGCCCCTGGAGAGAACCCGCCCCGCCCCCCTCGCTCAACCCGGCAGCGGCTATTTCTCGCCGCCGCCGAGCGACCAGACATAGACGACGAGCGACTTCAGCGTGGGCTGGTCGAGCCGCTGGCCCCAGGCCGGCATGACGCCGCCGCGGCCGTTGACGATGCCCTGCATGATCGTCGTCTTGTCCGACGCGTAGAGCCAGATCTTGTCGGTCAGGTTGGCCGAGCCGACCTCGCGGTTGCCTTTGCCCTCGGGGCCGTGACAGACCGCGCAATTGTCGGCGAAGATCTTCTTGCCCGCGGCAAGATCGGCGCCGGCCTCGGCCGGAAGGCCGGACAGCGAACGCACGTAGTCGGCGACGTCCGAAATCTGACCGGGCTTGAGGATACCGTCGCGGCCGAAGGGCGGCATATTGCCCTGATGGCCCTTGTCGTCGCCGGAACGGGCGCCGTGCGTCACGGTGTTGAGGATGTCGGCGAGCTTGCCGCCCCACAGCCAGTCGTCGTCGTTCAGGTTCGGATAGCCTTTGGCGCCGCCGCCGCCGGCGCCGTGGCACGGCGCGCAATTGTCGGCGAAGGCGACGCGGCCGACCGCGCGCGCAAAATCGGAGAGCTGCGGATCGGCGGCGATCTCTGCGACCGACGCGCCGGCGAGCTTGTCCATCATGGCGCCGCGCTTGGCCTTCAATTCGGCGAGATCGTCGACCACCGCGCTGCGCGTGTGCCATCCGAACACGCCCTGCGTCGAATTGGTGATCAACGGCCACGCCGGATAGACGACCCAGTAGCCGACGGCCCAGACGATGGTGATATAGAACAGCCACAGCCACCAACGCGGCAGCGGCGTGTTGAGCTCATGGATGCCGTCCCACTCGTGGCCGGTGGTCGCGGTGCCGGTCAGCGCGTCGACGTCTTTATGCTCTTGCGCCACGGCGTCAGTCCTCCTTGAGCGGGATGCGCGCCGCTTCGTCGAAGTCCTTCTTGCGCGACGGCCACAGCGCGTAAGCGAGCACCAGCGCGAACAGCAGGACGAAATAGACGAGCCCGATCTGTTGGGCGGCTTCGGCGACGGCTCGATAGGTCGGGTCCATGGCGCTTACCGGATGTTGGCTTTGTCGTCGTAAAGCTTGAAATCGACAAATGTGCCGAGCACCTGGAGATACGCGATCAGCGCGTCGGCTTCGGTGATGCGCTTCGGATTGCCGTCGAAGTCGCGCGCGTTCACCTTCGGGTAGCGCTTGGCAAGCTCGGCGGCGTCGGGACTGTCGGTGGTCGTCTGCGTGACGACGTCCTTCCGCGCGTTGTCGATGTCGTCCTTGCTGTAGGGCACGCCCAGCGCGGCCTGCACCTTCATGTGCTCGGCGATGTGCGCGTAATCGAGATCGGTCTCTTCGAGGAAACCGTAGGCCGGCATCACCGAGCCGGGCACCACCGAGCGCGGCTCGCGCAGATGGTCGCGGTGCCAGTCGTCGGAATACTTGGCCCCGACGCGGGCGAGATCGGGACCGGTACGCTTCGAGCCCCACTGGAACGGCCGGTCGTACATGCTTTCGGCGGCGAGCGAGTAATGGCCGTAGCGCTCGACCTCGTCGCGCAGCGGCCGGATCATCTGCGAATGGCAGAGATAGCAGCCCTCGCGCACATAGATGTCGCGCCCCGCGAGCTCAAGCGGCGTGTAGGGCCGCATGCCGTCGACCTTCTCGATCGTGTTCTTCAGGTAGAACAGCGGCACGATCTCGACCAGGCCGCCGATCGCGATGACGATCAGGATGCCGATCACGAGGATGATCGAGTTCTTCTCGAGGATGGCGTGTTTCTGCCAGAGCTACATGGGCGTGCCCGCCTTATTCCGCCGGGACCAGGAGGGCGCGTTCGGACGCCGCCTGTTCGGTCGAGGTCACGGTTTTCCAGAGATTGAACGCCATCAGCAGCGCGCCGGTGAGGAACAAGAGGCCGCCGAGCGCGCGGATGACATAGAATGGGTGCATCGCTTCGACCGTCTCGACGAAGGAGTATTCGAGGAAGCCGAGCGAGGTGTAGGCGCGCCACATCAAGCCTTGCAGGATGCCCGACACCCACATCGCGGTGATGTAGAGCACGATGCCGATGGTCGAGATCCAGAAATGCCAGTTGACCAGCTTGAGCGAATAGAGCGGCCGGTTCCACAGCCACGGCACGAGGCAGTAGAGCGCGCCGAAGGAGATGTAGCCGACCCAGCCGAGCGCGCCGGAATGCACGTGACCGATGGTCCAGTCGGTGTAATGCGACAGAGAATTGACGATCTTCACCGACATCATCGGCCCTTCGAAGGTCGACATGCCGTAGAAGGCGACCGACACCACCATCATGCGCAGCACCGGATCGGTGCGCAGCCGGTCCCAGGCGCCGGAGAGCGTCATGATGCCGTTGATCATGCCGCCCCATGAGGGCATCCACAGCATGATCGAGAAGGTCATGCCGAGCGTCTGCGCCCAGTCCGGCAGCGCGGTGTAATGCAGGTGATGCGGGCCGGCCCAGATATAGAGGAAGATCAGCGCCCAGAAGTGGATGATCGACAGCCGGTACGAATAGACCGGGCGGTCGCACCGCTTCGGGATGAAATAGTACATGATCGCCAGGAAGCCGGCGGTGAGGAAGAAGCCGACCGCGTTGTGGCCGTACCACCACTGCACCATGGCGTCCTGCACGCCCGACCAGACGATGTAGGACTTCGGTGAGAACAGCGACACCGGGATCGCGGCATTGTTGCCGAGATGCAGCACGGCGATGGTCAGAATGAAGGCGAGATAGAACCAGTTGGCGACGTAGATGTGCGGCTCGGTGCGCCGCATGATGGTGCCGAGATAGACCAGGAAATACGTGACCCAAACAACGGTCAGCCACAGGTCGGCGTACCACTCCGGCTCGGCATATTCCTTCGACTGCGTGATGCCGAGCAGATAGCCGGTGCCGGCGATGACGATGAAGAAGTTGTAACCCAGCACGACGAACCACGGCGCGATGTCGCCCGCGAGCCGCGCGCGGCATGTGCGCTGCACGACGTAGAACGACGTGGCGATGAGGACGTTGCCGCCGAAGGCGAAGATCACCGCGGAGGTGTGCAGCGGCCGCAGGCGGCCGAACTCGATCCATTGCAGGCCGAAATTGAGTCCGGGAAAGGCGAGTTCGAACGCGATGTAGAGCCCGGCGCTGAAGCCGGCGATGCCCCAGACCATCGCGGCGATGCTCGAGAACTTGACCGGGCCCATGTTGTAGTTGGGCTTGCCGTTGACGGCGAGCGGCGCGGCTTCCGCCGGGCGATCGAAATAGCGGTTGACGATCGCGAACACGGCGGCAACGCTCGCCGCGCAGAACAGGTAGGCGTGGAACGCGTAAGCGGGCGTCCAGGCCTTGGCGGCAACGACGATGGCGAGGAATGCGAGCGCGACGAAAGCGAGCGCCGTGCCGCCCTCCCCGATTGTCATTCGTTTCGCGGGAGCGAGCGCGTTCGCCATTGTCGTTCGATCCGTGTTTTCGTGGCTAAGGACGCCGTTGGGAGGCCGGTGCACGGACTATCCGTCGCGGCGCATCGGCCTTCCTTGATGCAGGTCAACCCGGACCGTCTGCAACTAATTCGACCGCGGGGCCCAATGCCGCCAGCCCCAGCGGCGCGGCCCCGAGTGGTCGAGCTTGGCCTTCTGCTCGTCGCTGAGCGTGGCGTAGAACGCGTCGAAGGCGGGCCGCTCGGTCTTGATCGCCGCGAGCATCGTCTCCATCCGCTTTTCCATCAGTTCGAGCCGCGCCGTGGCGCTCGCCGGGAAGTCGCGCGGACAGGCCGACGCGATCTGCTCGGCCGCCTTCGTCGAGGCGGCGCGCAAATCATTGAGCGCGGCGCGCTGCGCCTCGGTCGGCTGCACGGCCTCCTCGATGCGCTGCATGCGCCATTCGGCAAGGCCGGCGCCGCGCGGATCGCACAGCATGCCCATGCCGCCGCGGCCGCCGAAGCCCATCATGCCGGGGCCCATCATCATGCCCGGTCCCCAGCCGGGACCGCCGCCCGGGCCGCCCGGGCCCATCATCGGCTGCGCGAGAGCGGGTAAAGCGAGCATCGCCGCGCCGGCGAGCGCGGCCGCGAGGACGAGGACAGCGAGCTTTCTCATGGGATGTCTCCGGCTTGTCTGTTTTGCCGGCAGCCTGCGGCGCGCGCGGCGCGCGTGCATTGACGCACCTCAAGCGTGTCGTCGTGATTGCGGCTTAGTGCCTGGTCGCGTCTTCCGGCGCCTCGACGACGAGGCCGGAAGTCGGCTCGATCCAGACCAGGTGATCCTTGACCGCCTTGACGCCGGGGATCGTCTCGGCGGCGATCTTCAACGCCTCGCGCTGGCGATCGTCGATCACCGCGCCCCAGAGCTCGACTACGCCCTCGCGCACGACGACATTGACCATCGCCGCCGGCGCCCATGCCTGCGCCTGAATCTCGGCCAGCAGGCGTTCGCGAATCTGCGCGTCGCCCTGCGGCGCCGGCGCCTCGCCGCGCGCGATGCTGACCATCGCATGCATGAGGTTGGAGCGCGTTAGGATGCCGACCATCCTGCCCGCGCGCATGACCGGCACGCGCTTGATGCGCCGCCGCTCCATCAGCTCGACAACCTCCTCGAGATCGGCATCCTCGCCGACCGCCTCGACGTCCTCGGTCATGACCTCGGTAACCCTGGCGCCGTGCGAATGCGCATATTCGGAGGCGAGCTTGCCCGGACCCATCAGGAATTCGAGCCAGCGCGAGCGGCGGTGCTCGGTCGCGGTTTCGCGGCGGCGCAGGAAGTCGCCTTCCGAGATAATGCCGACGAGCGCGCCTGAAGCATCGACAACCGGCAGGCCGCTGATGCGGTGCTGCAGCATCAGCCGCGCCGCCTGCAGTACCGTCGCGTCGGGCCCGACCGAAATGACGTTGCGGGTCATCACATCCCTGGCCTTCATGGTGCCTCTCCCTGGTTCGCCGCCATGAAAGCACGCGGCCGCGCGCGCACCTTGACCCAGGTCAACGTGGGCGGCGTGGGCAGGGTCACGCGGGCCCGATTGCCGCCGCGCCGCGATCGGCGTTACGCTCGGCGAAAAGAACGGGCCAAGGGGCCTCACATCCGGGGAGAAACACGATGTCCAGCGATGCGATCGACCGGCGCGCGATGCTCGCCGGCACCACCGCGCTGACCGCGGCCGCGCTGCTGCCGAAACGCGCCGGGGCGCAGGCCGCCTCATCGACGCTTCCGTCGCGCGGCGAGTTCGTGATCCGCGGCGCGCGCGTGTTGTCGATGGATTCCGCCATCGGCGACTTTGACAGCGGCGAGGTGCATGTGCGCGACGGCGCCATCGTTGCGGTCGGCGCCACCGTCAATGCGCCCGGCGCGCAGGCGATCGACGGCAAGGGCATGATCTGCATGCCCGGCTTCGTCGACACGCACTGGCACCACTGGACGACGTTCCTGCGCTCGGTGATGCGCGCCGACGATCCGAAGAAGACCTATTTCCCGGTCACGTTCGCGCTCGGACTGCATTACACGCCCGAGGACAGCTACCGCGCCGTGCGGCTCGGTCTTGCCGAGGCGTTGAGCGCCGGCGTCACCACCACGCACAACTGGGCGCACAACGTGCGCAGCCCGGCGCACGCCGACGCCGAGGTGCGCGCCATGCGGGACAGCGGCCTGCGCGGCCGCTTCGCCTACGGGCCGGCGCTGGGGATGCCGAACGACCAGCCGATGAACATGGCCGACATCGCGCGCATGAAGAAGGACATCGGCGCCGACCCGATGCTCACGCTCGGCATCTGCTCGCGCAACGTCGACGGCAACACCGGCGGCACGCGCGGCGCCATCGACGCCGCCATGGCCAGGAAGGAATGGACCGCGGCGCGCGACCTCGGCCTGCCGATCACGCTGCACACCTCGGGCACCGGCGCGGTCAAGCTCCTGAACGACGCCGGCCTGCTCGGGCCGGATCTCCAACTCGTGCACCCGCTCAATACCGCCCCGGAGGATTGGGCCATCTTGGCCAAGCACGGCGTGCACTACTCGACCTCGCCGCTCGGCGAGGCCGGACGCGGCGGCGAGATGCAGTTCATCGAGATGATGCAGGCGGGCGTGCTGATGTCGATGTCGATCGACAACGTCACCGCCGAGCGTTGCGACTGCTTCGCCTGCATGCACATGCTGCAGACGATCAACAAGCATCGCACCGGCGGCAAGTTCAAGCTGACGACGAAGAAGCTGGTCGAGATGGCGACCATCGACGGCGCCCGTGATCTGGGCTTCGACAAGGTCACCGGCTCGCTGACGCCGGGCAAGCGCGCCGACCTGATCCTGGTGCGCACCAATGCGCCGAACATGGGCGACATCGGCGATGCCTACGACGCGCTGGTGCAGCTCGCGCAGCCGACCGATGTCGAGCTGGTGATGGTGGACGGCCGCATCCTGCACCGAAACCGGCGGTTCACGGCGCTGGACTACAACAAGCTTCTCGCCGACGCGGCACAATCTCTCGACGCGCTCAAGACCAAGGCGAAGTGGAGCTGATAAAAAAGCCCCGGCGAAAGCCGCCGGGGCAGTTTAGCCGAACTCAGATCGGGGAGAAACGACGTTCGGCTTAGAGGGAAGACGTCAGGCGTTCAGGCGGCTCAGCGCGGCGCGGTTGCGCAGCACGATGCGGCGCGAGGTCGGCACGGCGATGGCCGCGCCCTTCTCGAGCTGGGTGAGCGTGCGCGACACGGTTTCGATCGTGAGGCCGAGATAATCGGCGATGTCCTGACGCGACATCGGCAGGTCGACCTCGGTGACGGCGGCCGAGCGCTTCGCCATCTCGAGCAGGAAGCCGGCGACGCGCTCCTGCGCGGTCTTGATCAGCAGCATGATGTGATCTTGCGCGCGCTGCAGCTCGGCGGCGGTCATGGCCCAGAGCTGGCGGGCGACATCGGTGTCGCGCGCGGCGAGCCCGACAACGGACGAGCGCTTGATGACGAGCACCTTGGAGTCGACGATCGCCTCGGCCGAGAAGGAATGCTCGTCGCCGATCTCGAGCCCGAACATGTCGCCGGGGAGATAGAAGGCGCCGATCTGGCGGCGGCCGTCATTGAGCACCTTGTAGGTCCGCACGGTGCCGCTGATCACCTTGTAGATGTACTCGGCCGGCTCGTTCTCGCCGTAGATCTCGGCATTGCGGCCGAAGGGCATGGGCGCGCCCATCAGCTCGATCGACGACTGGAAGGCCTTGCTGCCGGCGGAAGTGGTATTCGGGCGGGCCGGCTGGTGGGCGGTGGAGGTGCGTTCGATCGCCGAGTGCGTGAGCATTGCGGTTGATCCCGTTTGCATCCGATGATGATGGGATAGCGCTGGCGCCACGCGGCCGAAATTCAGATAATGAACATAAGGGTTTCCCCTTAGGGCGCCGGGCGCACGCAAGAGCCACACGCATCGTTTGTGCTGATGTCACAAGCCACTGACAAGACTGGCGTAATTCACTCGTCGGAACGGCGCGGCTGGGTCGCCTATGCGCTCGTGCCGGCCTTTGTCATTGCCTCGCTGCTGGTCCGCAGCCTGTTATTGCCGATTCTGCACGAGCAATCGTCGTTCCTGTATTTCGTCCCCGCGGTCCTGCTGTCGGCAGGAATCGGCGGCGCCGGCCCGGGCCTGCTGGCCACCGTGCTCAGCCTCATCTGCGTCTTCGTGGTCATCATCAGACCTGACGACATCTCCGCCGTGTTCCTCACCAACGGCACCGCATTCGCGCTGATCGGCATCGGCATGGCCTGGGGCGGCGCGCTGCTGCGCCGTGAGCGAAAGCGCACGATGGCCATGACCGCGGACGCGCTGGCGCGGCAGGCGCATCTGCAATCGATTCTCGACACCGTGCCGGAGGCGACCGTCGTCATCGACGAGCGCGGCATCATGCATTCGTTCAGCGTGGCCGCCGAGCGCCTGTTCGGCTACACGACCGCCGAGGCTATCGGACAGAACGTCAAGATCCTGATGCCGGCGCCTTACCGGGAGGCGCATGACGGCTACCTCGCCCGCTACATGCGCACCGGCGAGCGGCGCATTATCGGCATCGGCCGCGTCGTCGTGGGCATGCGCAAGGATGGTACGACCTTCCCGATGGAGCTCGCGGTCGGCGAGATGAATTCCGGCAACCAGCGCTACTTCACCGGGTTCATCCGCGACATCACCGAGCGTCAGCGGACGGAAGCGCGGTTGCAGGAGCTGCAATCGGAGCTCGTCCACATCTCACGCCTGACCGCGATGGGCGAGATGGCCTCGACCCTCGCACACGAGCTCAACCAGCCGCTGTCGGCGATCCTGAACTATCTCAAGGGCTCGCGGCGCATGCTGGAGGCGGTGGACGACGAGCGCTCGGCCACGTTGCGCGACGCCCTCGACCGCGCCGGCGACCAGGCGCTGCGCGCGGGGCAGATCATCCGGCGTCTGCGCGACTTCGTCTCCCGCGGCGAAAGCGAGCGCCGCGTCGAAAGCATCACCAAGCTCGTCGAGGAGGCGAGCGCGCTGGCGCTGGTCGGCGTCAAGGACCGCGGCATCAAGGTGCGCTTTCAGTTCGACCCGTCCGTCGACCTCGTGCTCGCCGACCGCGTTCAGATCCAGCAGGTGCTGCTGAACCTGATCCGCAACGCCATGGACGCCATGGAGGAATCGACCGTTCGCGACCTAGTGATCTCGGTCGAGCCGGAAAGCAGGACGCATGTGCGCGTCAGCGTCGCCGACAACGGCTCGGGCATTTCGCCCGACATCTCCGAGCAGCTGTTCCAGCCGTTCGTCACGACCAAGCGGCACGGCATGGGCGTCGGCCTGTCGATCTCGCGCACGATCGTAGAGGCCCATTCCGGTCACATCTGGGTCGAGCCCAACCCCGGCGGCGGCACGGTTTTCAATTTCACCCTGGCGGCGGTGAACGAAGAGGATGTCGACGATGCCAAATGATGCAATCATCTACGTGATCGACGACGACGACGCGGTGCGCGAGTCGCTGGAATTCCTGCTCAAAACCGCCGGCATTCGCGTGCACGGCTTCGAGTCGGCAATGGCCTTCCTCGAGGTGCTGCCCCGGATCAATGCCGGCTGCATCATCACCGACGTGCGCATGCCGGAGATCACCGGCATTGAGCTCCTGCAGAAGGTGATGGACGTGAAGCCGGACCTGCCGGTCATCGTCATCACCGGCCACGGCGACATCGCGCTGGCGGTCGAGGCGATGAAGATCGGCGCCATCGACTTCCTCGAGAAGCCGTTCGACGACGACCAGCTTCTCAACGCGGTCAGGAGCGCGCTCGACCGCGAGGCCGATCTCGCCGGGCGCAAGGCGGAGGTGCAGCGGATCCAGGACAAGCTTGCGTCGCTGTCGAACCGCGAGCGGCAGGTGCTCGATGGCCTGGTCGCCGGCAACCCCAACAAGACCATCGCCTTCGATCTCGGCATCAGCCCGCGCACGGTCGAGATCTACCGCGCCAACCTCATGACGAAGATGTCGGCGAACAGCCTGTCGGACCTCGTGCGAATGGCGATGATGGCGGGGATATTGGAAGGCGGGAAGAAGTAGCCTGCTTCTCCCCTCTTCCGCGAGCGAAAGCGCCACCACATTGGCCCTCTTCCCTTGTGGGAGAGGGTAGCCGCAGCGTTGCAGTGAAAAAGAATGAGTGAGGGGTCCGACCCCTCACCCGTCATCAGACTTGGAGAATCTCTCAACGCCCTCTCCCACAAGGGGAAAGGGCGCAGCGACATGCGCCGCAATCGCGGCAATGTGCGCCCTACGTCCTCACACCCAGCCCCACCATGAAGCGCTGGCGGATCTGTACCGGATCGCGATCGGTGGTGCCGGTGCCGGGCTTGTCGTCGATGCGCGCCGCGATGAGCGTCGGGCCGCCGTCCTTGAGCGCCGCCGCGAACAGCCGCTCGAAGTCGTCCTCGTCCGCCGCCCAGGCACTCTTCATCAGGCCGCAGCCGCGCGCCACCGCGACAATGTCGGTGACGCCGGCGCTCGCCGTCGGCTGGCCGCCGGTGATCTGGTACATGCCGTTGTCCCAGACGACCATCGTCAGGTTATTTGGCTGGCGCATCGCCACGGTGGCGAGGCAGCCGAGCTGCATCAGCAGCGAGCCGTCGCCCTCGAGCGCGACGACGTGGCGCTTCGGCTGCGCGATGGCGACGCCGAGCGCGATCGGAATCGCCAAGCCCATGCTGCCGAGCATATAGAAGTTCTGCGGTCGCTGGCCGCTCATCCAGAGATCGAAATTAGCATTGCCGATGCCGCCGATGACGGCCTCCTCGTGCTTCAAGTGCGCGACGGCGCGCTTGGTCAGCTCGAAGCGGTTCATCACCTTGGCGTTGTGCGCGCCGTGCGCGGGAGACGGTGTCATGGCGGGCCTCACGCGGCGAATACTTTGCCGCCGGTCAGGAGTGGCGACAGGATGAAGGTGACGGGCGCCTGCGTGGCGATGGCCTGTTTGATCGAGCGGTCGACGATGAAGGCGAGTTCGTCGTGCCGCGTGATGGCGTGCGTCTCGCTGCCGAGCGCGTCGAGCACCGGCCGCATGGTGCGGCAGACCATCGCCTGCCCGAGGTTGAACTCGCCGAGCGTGCCGCGCTCCGAGACGAAGATCAGCGCCGGGATCTGCGACGGGCAGACCAGCGAGGCGATGGCATTCGGAATGGTGCCGAAGCCCGAGGTCTGCATCAGCACCGCGGCGCGCATGCCGCCCATATGGGCGCCGGTGACGATGCCGATCGCCTCCTCCTCGCGCGTGCAGGGAAAGGTAGTGAAGAAGGTGTCCGCGTGCAGAGCCTGGATCAGCGGCGTGAACACGCGGTCGGGCACGTAGGGCACGAGCCGGACGTCGTTCTTCTTCAGCGTCTCCAGCACCACCTGGTGCCAAGGCTTTTCGGTATCGGTCATCGATGAAGCGGCGTCCTCGCTGAACGGGCGGACATTACGGGCGGGAGGATTATTCCCGAAATTCATAGTGGGTATCCAGAGCATTCGCCGAGCAAATGCCGCTGACGCACCGCTTTCATGCCGTCGAACAGGCGGCGGCGCGCGCCGGGCATGCGCGAGGAAGCCCGCAATTTCGTTGAAACAGCGGGGCGTCGCCCCTACCCTGCCGTCCTCGGCATCAACACAAAACAAGCCGTATCCCGGGGAGATCACAATGACGCACAAGCTGCCGTCACGCCGCCGCGTGCTGCAAGGGCTCGTAGGCGCCGGCGTCGCCGCGCCCGCGCTGCTGGGCGGGCGCTCCGCCCTCGCCGCCTATCCCGACCGGCCGGTGAAGATCGTCGTCGCCAACACGCCCGGCGGCCCGTCCGACCTCGTCGGCCGCATCGTCGCCGCCGCGCTCGGCGAATCCACCGGCAAGACCTTCATCATCGAGAACCGCGGCGGCGCCGGCGGCAACATCGGCATGGGCTACGTCGCGCATTCCGAGCCGGACGGTTACACCTACCTGCTCGCGACCAGCGCCTATTCGGTCAACGTCGGCCTGTACAACCATCTGCCGTTCGACCCGATGAAGGACTTCGTCGCGGTGAGCGAGCTCGCCGGCGTGCCGAACATCTTCGTGGTGCGCAAGGAATCGCCGGCGAAGACGATGAAGGATTTCATCGATCTCGCCCGCGCCGACCCGGCCCACTACAACATCTCGGTGCCGCCGATCGGCACGACGCCGCAGTTGCAGGCAACGCTCTTGAAGGCGCGCGAGAAGCTGCCGAAGGTCGAGGAGGTCGTGTTCAAGGGCGGCGGCGACGCGCTGCAGGCGCTGCTGACCAGCACCGTGCAGATCGCGTCGAATTCGCTCGGTCCGTCGTCGCCACACATCCGCGCCGGCACCATTCGCGGGCTTGCCCTCTGCTCGGAGACGCGCTGGCCGGATTTCCCCGATATGCCGACTATGGAAGAAGCCGGCTTCAAGGACTTCGTCTTCGCGACCGACATGGCGCTGATGGCGCCGGCCAAGACGCCGCCGGACGCGGTCAAGTGGCTGGAGACCGAGACGGTGAAAGTCATGTCGTCGCCGGCCATGAAGGAAAAGCTGTTCAAGGCCGGCTTCCTGGCGCGGCCGAAAGGCGGCGCCGCCGCCTGGGCGCGCATGACCAGGGAGATGGGCGTGTTCAAGGGCATCATCGACAGCGCCCATATTCCGAAGCTCTGAGAAACGGCGCGGCTCGCTCCATGCAGATCAGGACGATCGAGCCGTTCGCCGTCTCCCTGCCGATGAAGAAGCCCGTCATCATGGCGGGCGAGGAGGTGCGCCGCGCCGACAACGTCCTGGTGCGCGTGACGGCCGATGGCGGGCGCATCGGCTGGGGCGAGGCGGCGGCGGCGCCGGTGATGACCGGCGAGACGCTGGAGAGCATCGTCACGGCCGTGCACACCATCGCGCCGGCGCTCGCCGGGCGGGATCCGCGCGACATCGACGGCGCGCTCGCCGCAATGGACGGCCGCATGTACGGCAACCACGGCGCCAAGGCGGCGATCGAGATTGCGCTGCACGATCTCGCGGGTCTGGCTGCGGGCGTGCCAGTGCATGCGCTGCTCGGGCAGAAGCAACGGCAGCACATGCCGCTGCTGGCGGTGGTCGGCGGCGGCGACTATGACGGCGACTTGGCCGACGCCGCGAAAAAGAAGGCCGAGGGCTTCACGGCCTTCAAGATCAAGGTCGGCATCGACACGCCGGAGAAAGATGCCAAGCGCACGCGGGCGATTTGCGGTGTGCTCGGCAGCGGCGTGCTGATCTCCGCCGACGCCAATCAGGGCTTCTCCCGCGACGGCGCGCTGAGCTATGTGCGCACGGTGCACGGCGCGGGGCTCGACTTCTTCGAACAGCCGGTGATGGCCGATGATCTCGACGGCATGGCGGCGGTCGCGGCGGCGTCGGCGATCGCGGTCGGCGCCGACGAGGGCATCCATTCGCTCGAGGACATCAGGCGGCATCACGCGCGCAAGGCGGCAAGCGGCGTCAGTCTGAAGGCCATCAAGCTCGGCGGCGTGCGCGCGCTCAGCGAGGCCGGCCGGCTGTGCGGCGAACTCGGCATGCGCGTCAATATCTCGTGCAAGACCGGCGAATCGAGCGTCGCCTGCGCCGCGGCGCTGCATGCGGCGAGCGTGATCCCGAACCTCGACTGGGCGCTGACCCTGACGCACGGGACACTCGGCGCCGACGTCGTGACCGCGCCCATATTCATGACCGGTGGCCATGTTTCCGGGCTCGACCGCCCCGGCCTCGGTGTCGCGGTCGATGAGGATCTTGTGCGCCGGCATCGCGTCGCGATCGCTGCGCGAGAGGCGTGAGACGGATCGTTAGGCCGCCTTGCCGAGCGCGCGGGCGACGTCGTCGGCCATCGGCCCGACCCGCTCCACCGCGCGCTTCAGTTCGTCGGCGGAGACGCCGAACTTCTCCGACCAGTAGCGGCACTCGTAGTCCTCATTGACGTTGATCCGCTTGCGGTCCGCCGCCGTCTTGGCCTTGTCGTCCGACATAGCCGTGCCTCCAGAGACTTTGCCCACGTGGGCCTTCATGGCGCGGGAACGCGGACGGCCGATGGTCCGTTCCAATGGTCTCCCGCGCATGGCGTGGAACACGCGGCGCGGCTGCCACGTTGCCGGATTTGACAACTGCGGACCGGGCGGCGGGACACGGCAAATGACGACGGCGGACCCATTGCGCGAGCGGCATCCCGGCTTCGCGCCGGTTTCCGGCCGCCCCCATACGGCGCGCGACGTCGCCTCGCATGTCTGGCAGAACATCGGCCGCCATCGCGTTCTGGCCATCGCGGCGGGCGTGACCTTCTACGCTTTGCTCGCGATTTTCCCGGCGATCGCCGCCGTCGTCACGCTGTACGGCCTGTTCGCCGACATGGGCACAATCGCCAAGCAGCTCGACGCGCTGACCGGCGTGCTGCCGGGCGGCGCCATCGAGGTGATCGGCAACGAGGTCACCCGCATCGCCGGCGGGCCGCCCGCGTCGCTCGGCGTCACGCTGATCGTGAGCCTGTTGATCTCGCTCTGGAGCGCCAATGCCGGGATGAAGGCGCTCTTCGACGCGCTCAACGTCGTCTATAACGCCGAGGAACGGCGCGGTTTCGTCCGCCTCAACCTCGTCTCGCTCGCCTTCACGCTGACGGCCATCGCCTTCATGCTGGCGGCGATGACCAGCGTCATCGTCGTGCCGATCGTGCTCGACTACCTGACACTCGGTTCGCGGGCCGCGCCGCTGATCGCCATTGCGCGCTGGCCGCTGATGCTGATCGTGCTCGGGCTGGCGCTGTCGTTGATCTACCGGTTCGGGCCGGACCGCGACAACGCGCAATGGCGCTGGATCTCGTGGGGCAGCGCCTTCGCCGCCATCGCCTGGCTCGCGGCCTCGCTGCTGTTCTCGTGGTACGCCGCGAACTTCGGCAGCTACAACAAGACCTACGGTTCGCTCGGCGCCGTGATCGGCTTCATGACGTGGATGTGGCTGTCGACCATCGTCGCCTTGATCGGCGCCGAGATCGACGCCGTCATGGAGCGGTGGGATCGCGGCTCAGCGCACTAGAACTCGGACACTTCCGACGCGGCGAGCCGCGACTGCGCGTTGAGGCGGATCGGCGCGTTGATGGCGCCGAAGCCCTTGTAGTTCACGCGCTGCACGATCTCGATGAAGAACAGGTCCTTGAAGCTCTTCGTATAGGCCTGGAGATATTCGCCGCCGGCATCGCGGTCGTAGAGGATGTTGTTGGCCTTGAACACCGCGAGGCGCTCGGCCGGCAGGTCGACGCGCGCCTCGAGATCGTCGTAGTAGTTTTCGGGGATCGGCAGCACCTCGACGCCGTTGGATTTCAGCTGCTTCACCGTGGCGACGATGTCGCCGGTGCCGAAGGCAATATGCTGCACGCCGGAGCCGAAATAATCGTTGAGGAAGCGCGAGGACTGCGTGCGCGCGCTCTGCGAGGCGTTCATGGTGATGCGCAGCGCGCCGTCGTCGGTCTGCACCACCTGGCTGCGCACGATGCCGCCGGGATCGGTGATGTCGACCTGCGGTGTCTTCGACACGTCGAGCAGCGACGTATAGAAGAGCAGCCAGGACAACATCTCCTCGTAATGCATCGATTGCGAGATGTGGTCGGTGGCTTTCAACCCGGCTTCCGGCGCGGTGGGCACGATGGCATCGAACTCGATATCCCACACCTGGCCGAGCTTGCTGGTCGCGTCGAGAAAATAGAGTAAACTGCCGCCCATGCCGCGCACGGCGGGGATGTCGAGCTCGCCCGGCCGCACCTTCTGATGAAACGGCGTGTCGCACAGCTTCTGCGCCCGCTCCAAAGCCGCCGCCGCGCTCGGCACCTTGAGCCCGATGGCGCAGACGCTCGGCCCGTGCGTGATGTAGTGCGAATGCGCAAAGCCTTCCTTCTCGCGGTTGATGACGAGGTTGATCGCGCCTTGCGTCCAGCGCTCGACCAGCTTCGACTTGTGACGCCCGGTGAGGCGGAAGCCGAGGCCGGCGAAGAACTGCCCGAGTTCGGCGGCGGAGCGGTCATCGACCGCGAACTCGATGAAGGCGACGCCCTCACAACGCGAGCGCGGTGGCATGGCCGGAACGGTGAGCCTGGCCGCGGCCGGCGCGCCACGGAGCTGGTCCATCAGGTAGACGAGCGAGCGCTGGCCGTCGACCGCGACCTCGCGCGGCGAACCGGCGCGGAACTGGTCATTGAAGATCTCCAGCGAGAACTCGCCATCATAGCCGGTGGTCAGCACCGCTTCCATGAAATCGCGCAGCGGCATGTCACCCTGCCCGGGGAAGCAGCGGAAGTGGCGGCTCCACGACAGCGGATCCATGTCGAGCCACGGCGCGTCGGCGAGATGAACGAGGAAGATGCGGTCGCCGGGGATCGATTGCAGCGGCTTGAGATCAAGCTTGCGCGCGAACGTATGGAAGCTGTCGATGACGAGGCCGACGGCGGCATGGTCGGCGCGGCGCACCACCTCCCAGGCGTCGCGGTAGTCGTTGATGTGGCGGCCCCAGGCCAGCGCCTCGAAGCCGACGCGCAGGCCGCGCTTGGCCGCGCGTTCGCCGAGCTCGCGGAAATCGGCCGCGGCACGGTCGATGCCGCCGAGCGATTCCGGCGAGACGTTGCTGCACACCAGCAGAAAGTGGCAGCCGATCTCCTGCATGACGTCGAACTTGCGCTCGGCGCGGTCGAAGGTGCGCGTGCGCTGCGGCTCCGGCGTGCCTTCGAAGTCGCGGAACGGCTGGAAGGTGCTGACCTTCAGCCCGAGGTCGGCGATCTCCTTAGCCACATCCGCCGGCGTGCCGGAATAAGAGAGCAGGTCGCTCTCGAAGATCTCGACACCGCGGAAGCCGGCCTTGGCGATCGCGTCCAGCTTCTCGTGCAGGCCGCCCGAGAGGCAGACCGTGGCGATGGAGGTTTTCATGGGTCCGATCCTCCTTCAGCTCTGCGCGGCCAGCGCCGCGTCGCGCGCCGCAAGCGCGCGCAGAAATGTCTTGTGCATGCGCTCGACGTCCGGCGCGATGCCGGTGAACAGTCGGAACGCCTCGACCGCCTGGTAAACGCACATACCGCCGCCGGTGAGCGTGCGGGCGCCGCGCGCTTTGGCAGCCTTGATGAACTCGGTGTCGAGCGGCGTGTAGATGACGTCGGCCGCCCAATGCTCGCGGCGCAGCGCGTCGGCCGGCACCGGATTGCCGGGGATGCCGAGCATGCCGACGGGCGTTGCGTTGACGACGCCGTCGGCGGCCGCCACCGCCTTGGCGAGATCGTCGGCCGCGCGAGCGCGCTTCGCGCCGAAATATTTGTGCAGGTCGGCGATCAAAGACGCGCTCTGCCTCTCATTGCTGTCATGGATCGCGAGGTCGGCAACGCCGATGTCCATCAGCGCGAAGGCGACCGCACGCCCTGCCCCGCCGGCGCCAACCAGCGCCACGCACGCGCCTTCGGCGCTGGCGCGGCCGAGATGATGCTCGAAGCTCTGGCGGAAACCGCTACGGTCAGTGTTGTAGCCCTTCGTGCGGCCGTCCGGCGCGATGGTGACGCAGTTGAGCGCCCCGATCTGCCGCGCCTCGTCGTCGAGCTCATCGAGCAGCGCCAGCACCTCCTGCTTGAACGGGAAGGTGACGTTGGTGCCGGCAAAGCCCGCGGTTTTGGCCGCGTCGAGAAGCTGCACGAGGCTGCGGCCGCGCAGAACCTCGACGTCCATCATGTGGTAATAGCCGTCGATGCCAGCCGCGGCGAAGGCGTCGGCATGCAGCGCCGGCGACAGCGACTTCAGGATATTGGCCCCGATCAGGCCGACGAGGACCCGGCGCCCGGTCATGATGCGCCCGCCGCCGGTTCGAGGCCGCCGCCGAGAAAGAGCTGGGCAATGCGCGCGTCGCCGAGGATGCGCGGCGCGGTGTCCTCGATGCGAGTCTGCCCCTGTTCGAGCACCAGGCCGTAATCCGACATCTGCAACGCCTGCTTGGCGTTCTGCTCGATCAGCAGCACGCTGACGCCCTTGTCGCGCAGGCCTTTGAGGATATCGAACACCTCCTGCACCATCAGTGGCGACAGGCCGATCGACGGCTCGTCGATGAGCAGGAGCTTGGGATCGAGCAGCAGGCTGCGCGCGACCTCCAGGATCTTCTGCTGGCCGCCGGACAGCGTCGAGGCCTGCACCCTCGCTTTTTCCTTGAGTATCGGGAAGCGCTGCATGATCGCCTCGACGCGCGCCGGCACCCCGACCTGGTCCTTCAGCGCCACCGCGCCGAGCTCGAGATTGTGCGCGACGCTCAGCTCCGGGAAGATGTTGCGGCCCTGCGGCACGTAGGCGACGCCGGCGTCGAGGATTGCGCGCGGCTCGAAATTGGTGGTGTCGCGGCCATCGACCGTGATGGAACCGGCGCGCACCGGCAACAGGCCGAAGATGGTCTTGAACAGAGTCGACTTGCCGGCGCCGTTCGGGCCGATCACCGTGGTGATGGCGGCGCGATGCACGCGCGCGGTCGTGCCGTTGAGGATCGTCATCTTGCCGTAACCGGCAACGACACCGTCGAGAATGAGGATCGGCTCGCTCACGTCATTCACGTCCGTTCAATGGCCGAGATAGGCCTCGATGACGACCGGGTTCTTGCGGATGTCCTGCGGCAACCCCTCCGCGATGATCCGGCCTTCCGCCAGCACCAGCACGCGCGTGCACAGCGCCATGACGAACTCCATCTGGTGCTCGATGACGACGAAGGTCGCCTTGCGCTCGGCATGATAGGCCTGCAGCCGCTCGCGCAGGTTCGCCAGCATGGTCAGGTTGACGCCGCCGGCCGGCTCGTCGAGCAGAACGAGGCGCGGGCCGGCCATGAAGGCCATCGCGGCATCGAGCAGCTTCTGCTGGCCGTAGCTGAGCGATCCCGCCGGCTCGGCCGCGACATGCGCGAGGCGGAAGAAATCGATCATCTGCTCGGCTGTCGGCCCAAGGCCGGCGTCGGGCGCGCCGAACAGCCGCGAGGCCATCGTGCCCTTGTGCTCCTGGCCGGCAAGGATGAGGTTGTCGCGCACCGAGAGCTGCGGGAACACCTGCAACAACTGGAAGGTGCGGCTGACGCCGAGACGGTTGAGGTCGCAGGGCCGCATGCCGGTGGTCGGCTTGCCGTCGATGCGCACCTCGCCTTCGCTCGGCGAGAGCTGGCCGAGCACGCAGTTGAACAGCGTCGATTTGCCGGAACCGTTCGGGCCGATGATACCGAGAATCTCGCCCTCGCGTACCTCGAACGAGACACCGTCGACGGCGGTGATGCCGCCGAACGCCTTGCGCAGGTTGGCGACTTCGAGGACCGGCGTCATGGCTGCGGCCTCTCCGCCTGCAGCGCCGGCGGCCCGGCCGGCGCGCCCTTGCTGCGCAAGGCCCGCGCCGCGCGCTCGACCATGCCGAACAGGCCGTAGGGGGCGAAGGCCATCATCACCATGATCGCGGCGGAATAGACGATCAGATAATAGCCCTGCGTGATGCGCAGCCATTCCGGCAGCAGCACGGCGATCAGCGCGCCGAGAAACGGCCCGAAGAAGTAGCCGCTGCCGCCGACGATCACCATCAGCAGCAGATTGAACGACAGGCCGAGCGCGAACGAATTCGGCTCGATGAACTGCACCAGCGGCGCGTAGAGCGCGCCGGAAATTCCGCCGAGCGCCGAGCCGATGGCAAACGCCATCAACGTGTAGCGCCGCGTGTCGAGCCCGAGCGACAGCGCGCGGATCGGGTTCTCGCGCAGCGCGACGAAGGCGCGGCCCCAGGGCGAGCGGATCATCCACCACAGCGCGGCGGTGACGACCGCCATCATGCCGAAGCAGAAATAATAGAAATGGATCGCCTTGCCGGTCGACCAGCCGAGCAGCACCGGCCGCATGATGCCGGACACGCCGTAAATGCCGTGGGTGAGCCATTCCTCGTTGCGCAGGACGAGGAAGACAAGCGTGTTGAAGGCGAGCGTGACGAAGGCGAGGTAGTGATGCTGCACGCGCAGCGCCGGATAGCCGAGGCCCCAGCCGACGGCGAAGCACAGGAGCGCGGCGCAGACGAAGGCGAGCGGGAACGGCCATCCCGCCTGCATCAGCAGCGCCGCGGTGTAGGCGCCGATGCCGACGAAGGCGCCTTGCGCCAGCGACACCTGCCCGGCATAGCCGAGGGTGAGATTGAGGCCGAGCGCGGCAATCGACATGACCGCCCACATCGAGATCAGGTAGATGCCGTAGCCCTTGAGGAAATGCGGCAGGACCAGCGCCGCCACGACCACGGCAGCCAGCGCAATGGCGCCGATCCGGTTCATACCGTCCGCTCCTCGACGCGGCCGAGCAGGCCCTGCGGTCGCCACAGGATCACGACGATCAGGATGATGAGCGGAAAGGCGGCGCGGTACTGCGACGAGATATAGGCGGCCGAGAGGTTGTCGAGCACGCCGAGGATGACGCCGCCGACGATGGCGCCGCGCACCTGGTTGAAGCCGCCGATGATGGCGGCGAGGAAGGCGGCCATGCCGAGCGTCTCGCCGTTGGTGAACTTGGCGAGATAGATCGGGCTGATCAGGATCGAGGCGATGGCGACCAGCACGCCGTTGATCAGGAAGGTGTAGAGCACCATGCGGTTGACCGGCACGCCGAGGATGCGCGCCAAGGTCGGGTTCTGCGCGGTCGCCTGCATCATGCGGCCGAGGCGGGTGTTGTTGAGCAGGAGGTGCAGCGCCATCACGGTGACGATGGCGACCGCCAGCACGGTGACGCTTTGCAGCGAGATCACCGCGCCGAGGAAGTGCAGATCGATCGGCGGCACCAGCGCCGGGAACGGCTGCGCCTGCGACGAGTAGAAGTCCTTGGCGCTTTCCTTCAGGAACAGCGACAGCGCGATGGTCGAGATCACCAGCGGCAGCACCCCGTGCTTGAGCATGGGATCGACGATGACGAGCTTGAACATCAGGCCGAGGATGGCGACCGACAGCGCGATGGCGATGAGCGCCGCCAGCCAGAACGGCGCGCCGAAATTCAGCGCCGCCAGCACGAAGAAGGCGGGCAGCATGACGAATTCGCCCTGGGCGAAGTTGATCGTCTGCGAAGTCTGCCAGAGCAGTGTGAAGCCGACGGCGATGAGGGCATAGATCGCCCCGGTCGCCAATCCGGACACCAGGAGCTGAATGAACGAAGCCATCGCCGGTCCGTCTTGCCATCCGCCCGGCGTTACCGCCGGGCGGGCACGTCTTCAGAGGCGAAGATAGCCTACTTGATGCCGAGCTTCGGCAGCGTCTCGACGATCTTCTGCTTGCCGTTGACGACCTGGCCGAGGAAGCTCTCGCGGTCGATGTCGCCGTTCTTGTCCCAGGTCGCTTCCATCAGGATGTTCGGCTCGTCCTTCGGCGTGATGGTGATGCCGTGCGCCGTCTTCGCGAAGGCCTTGCTGTCGAACTTGCCGATCTTCTCGGTCACGTATTTGACGAAGTAGACCGCGGTGTAGCCCTTGATGCCGTTGTGGTCGCAGACGTAGTTGAACCGCTTCTTGAACTTCGCGGCGAACTCCTGCACGGCCGGGATCGGCGCGTCGACGGTCAGGCCGACATGGCCCTTGACGCCTTCGGCGGCGCCGCCGGCGAGGTCGATCACCTTCTGGCCGAGCAGCGTGGTCTCGCCGATCAGCGGCGCCTTGATGCCCTGCTTCTTGGCTTCCTTCAGGAAGCGGGCGCTCTCTTCCTCGTTGGTGTAGACGAAGATGGCGTCGGCGTTGGCGGCCTTCAGCTTGACGACGTCGGCCGAGAAGTCGGTCTGGCCGGACTCGCTGGAGATGTCGGCGACGACCTTGATATTGCGCGAATTCATCTCCTTGATGAAGGTATCGCGGCCGCCCTTGCCGAAGTCGTTGTTCACCCACAGCACCGCGACGGTCTTGGCCTTGACGCCGTCACGCATGTAGTTGGCGATCTTCGGCATCGAGAACTGCTGGCCGAATGACGTGCGGAAGACGTAAGGATCGCCCTTCTGCGTGATCGCCGCGGCCTCGCCGCCGACGATCTCGGGGATCTCGGCCTGCTGCGTCAGCAGCATGTCGACCAGCACCGAGCCGGAGAACACCGGGCCGAACACGACATACGGATTGTCGTCGAGCACCTTCTGCATCTGCCCGCGCGAGACGCCAGCGTCGCTCTGGGTGTCGATTACGGTGGTCTTGATCTTGTGGCCGAGAATGCCGCCTTTGGCGTTGATCTCGTCGATCGCCATCAGCATGCCGTCGCGGAAATTGGTGCCGGACACGGCGCCGGCGCCCGACAATTCCATCAGCGCAGGCATGTAAACGGTCTTGTCCTGCGCCTGGCTCGCGCTGCTCATGCCGACGGCGGCGGCGACAGCGAGCGTGCAGAATCCCAAACGAAGCATAGGGGCCTCCCTCCTCATGTGTTACGACCCGGTTGCAGCTCCGGGCTTCATCCCGCGCGTCCGGCCATCAGGCGGACGAGCGGTACTGCCGGACCATGCAGACGCCGTCCCATCGCGTCAATAACCAAAACGAAGCGGACACGTAACGTCGGGTTATTTTTTACGAGCCGCTTTTACGGCCGTGCCGTTGAGCCGGTGTGGCGCAGCCGCCACCGCCTCCATGCGCGCGCGCAGCGCCTTCACGAAGGACAGGCCATAGCTCGACAAGGCGGCGTCCCTGCGGTGCACGAGATAGGTCTGGAACGGCGTCGGCTCGGCGATGTCGAGAGCGCGGATCGCCGGCCAGTAGCCGGCGGCGAGCGTGAACTCGTCGACGATGGCGATGCCGAGCCCGGCCGAGACCAGCGCGCATACGGTCGTACCGAAGCGGGCGCGGATCGTCACCTCGCAATGCAGGCCGTCGCGCGCAAACACCTCGGTGACGATGCGGCCATAAGGGTCGTTCGGATCGACGCCGATCAGCGGATAGGCGGCGATGTCGCGCGCCGATACGCGCCCCTGCCGCGCCAGCGGGTGGCCTTCCGGCACGATGCATTTGAGCCGGCCGCGCGCCAGCGGCTCGAAGGTCAGCATCGGATGCTCAAACTTCGAGCTCAACGCCACAAGCTCGCCCTTGCCGAGCAGGAGATAGTCGACGGCGTCCTCGATCTTGAGGATATCGACGTCGATCAGCAGGTTCGGGAACGAGGTGCGCACATCGGCAATCGCCTGCGGCACCATGATGGTGGCGATGCTCGGCACCGAGCCGATCTTGAGCGCGGCGTTTGACCCGCGCTTGAGGCGCGAGATGACGAACTGCAGATCCTCGACCTTGTCGTAGACGCCGTTGATCTGGCTGAAGATCGCGTTCGCCTCCATGGTCGGCGAGTAGCGGCCGCCCTTGCGGCTGAACAGCTTGACGCCGACCGACATCTCGGCGTGCTTCATCGCCCGGCTCACGCCGGGCGACGAGACGTTGAGCAGCCGCGCGGCGCCGCCGACGGTGCCGGTGACCATGATGGCGCGGATGATCTCGATCTGGCGCAGCGTCAGCATCTGATCGGTGCAGGCCTGCTTGCTCTTTGCGGCAGGCACGGTATCAGGTCTTACCGGGCGGGCCAGCCCTCGCGCATTTTGCAATGCAGCGGACGTGAAGGAGCGCGGGACGCGATGTTTGAGACCTATGGCGGCGCAACGCGCGTCTATCCGATCATCGGTGACCCCATCGCCCAGGCGAAATCACCCGGCGGGCTGACCCGCGCCTTCCGCGCCGCCGGGCACGACACCATCGTCGTGCCAATGCAGGTCAAAGCAGCGCAGGTCGCGGCCTTCCTGCGCATGCTCGACGAAGTGACGAATGTCGACGGCATCGTCGCCACCGTGCCGCACAAGTTCGCCGCCTTCGCCCATGCAAGCTCGGCCTCGGACCGCGCGCGGCTGCTCGGCTCGGCCAACATCCTGCGCCGCCGCAGGCAAGGCGGCTGGCACGCCGACATGATCGACGGCCTGAGCCTCGTTCACGCGATGGCCAAGGCCGGCGGCATCATCGCCGGCCGGCGCGCGCTGCTGGCCGGCGCGGGCGGCGCCGGTTGCGCCATCGGGCTCGAGTTGCTCAATGCCGGCGCGGCCGCGCTCTCGATCCACGACATCGACGCCGCGCGCCGCGACCGCCTTATCGCACTTCTGAATACGGCGCATCCCAGCCGCGTCACGGCCGGCTCGGCCGATGCGGCGGGCTTCGACATCGTCGTCAATGCCACGCCGTCCGGTATGCGCGAGGACGATGTGCCGCCCGTCATTTTTACAAAGCTTACGCGGGAGATGTTCGTCGGCGAGGTCATCACCGCGCCCGAGATGACGCCTCTGTTGCGCGCCGCGCAGGCGCGCGGCTGCGGCATCCAGACCGGCGTCGCCATGTTCGAGGCGAGCGTGCGGCTGATGTTCGACTTCTTTACCGGACCGCAGCCCTAGCCGATCAAGGCCGGCAGCCACGTCGCGATCGCCGGCACCGCGACGATCAGCACGAGCAAAATGAGGCTCATGACGACGTAGGGCACGACCGCCGCAAAGATGTCGGACATCCTGACCTGCGGCGGCGCCACCCCCTTCATCGTCATCAGCAAAAGGCCGTGCGGCGGCAGCAGCAGGCCGAGTTGCATGCAGATGAGATAGAGCACGCCGAACCAGACGAGATCGATGTTCAGCCGCTCGACGATCGGCATGTAGACCGGCAGCGTGATCAGCATCATCGAAACCTGGTCGACGAAGATGCCGAGGAAGATCAAGAGCAGCAGCATGCCGGCCAGGATCGCCGCCGGCGACAGGCCCCGGCTGAAGATGGCGGTGACGATGCCGTCGGTGGCGCCGGAGAAGCTCAGGATCTGCGAAAAGGTCGTGGCGCCGAGGATGATGAACAGGATCATCGCCGAGATCGTCACCGTGCCGCGCAGCGCCGCCGCAAGCGCCTTGCCCGACAGCGCGCGGTAGGTGGCGGCGAGGCCCATCGTCGCGATGGCGCCGAGCGCGGCCGACTCGGTCGGCGTCGCGAAGCCGCCCGACATGGCGCCGATGACGACGACGAAGATCGAGATCAGCGGGATGACGTAAAGCACGAGCAATTCGTATTTCGCCCAGCCGGTCTTCTCCTCGATCGGCGTCGCCGGCGCGAGCTTCGGGTTCATCATCACCCGCGTGACGATGTAGCCGACGAAGGCGGCGCTCAGGATCAGGCCGGGCACGACGCCGCCGATCAGCAGCTTCGAGATCGAGATGCCGGACAGGCTGCCGAGCAGCACGGTCAGCGCCGACGGCGGGATCAGCATGTCGACGGCGCCGATCGCCATGATCGGGCCGGCGGCCATCGCCGGCTGATAACCGCGCGACAGCATCACCGGCAGCATCAGCGAGCCGAGCATCGCGGTGGTGGCGATGGTCGAGCCGGAGATCGCCGAGAACACGGTGCCGGCGACGACCGCGACCACCGCGAGCCGGCCGGGCACCTGCTTGATCAGCCGCTCGATGCCGTCGATGACCTTCAGCGCCAGCCCGGTGTGGAACAGCACCTCGCCCATCAGCACGAACAGCGGGATCGGTGTCAGCGAGAAATTGGCGACCGCGACCGCGCTGTTGCGCACGATCTGCTCGATGCCGACCGCGCCGCCGAGATAGAGCGAGGCGCCGATCAGGTTGATGGCGAGGAACGAGAAGGCGACCGGAATGCCGAGAAACAAGAGCACGGTCGAGCCGCCGAGCAGCAAAAACGCGGCGACATGCCAGGACATCATGATGCGCGCTCCATCGGCTCAGGTCGCCGAGGTGGCATCGTCGCGCGGCGCGCGCTCCGACAATGCCAGGAGCCGCATGCGGAAGACGAACTCCACCGCCAGCATCAGGAAGCAGAACGGCATCGGCGCGAAGATCCACCATTCCGGCATGACCAGCGTCTTGATCGACAGCGAGCCTCCCGCATAGCTCGCCCACGTAACCTTCAGCGCGAAGACGACGAAGAACAGGCAGCAGATGAAGCCGACGATGTCGCCGAGCCATTCCAGGACCCAGCCGACGCGCGGCGGCAGCATGCGCAGCACGATGTCGATGCGGATGTGCTGGCCGCGGCGCAACAACCCGGGCGCCGCGAGGATGGTCATCAGATAAAGCGCGTATTCGGAGAGCTCATTGCTCGGCGGAATGCCGCCGAGCCCGACATTGCGCAGCAGCACGTCGAGCCCGATCAGGAACGTCATGGCGAAGAGCAGCACGCAGGTCACCACCAGCATGGCATCGAGCAGCCGCCCATAAAGCTCCGCGAGCCGCGCCATGCCCTGCTCCGTGTCGACGAACTGCTTCGCGGCTTACTTGGCGAAGAACGCGCGCAGCTTCGGCCCGTTCTCGGGGCTTTGCCGGATGACGCCGTCCCAGCCGGCCTTGTAGGCCTCGTCGAGGTACTGCTTGGCGCCGGCGGCGTCGAAGGTGATGGTCTGGATGCCGGCCTTCGCCTGCCGCGCGGTCTCGGCGGCGTTTTCCTTGGTGAACTCCGGCACCGCCTCGGCCTCGGCTTCGGCGGCCGCCTTCTGCAGCACCGCCTTCTGCTTGTCGTTCAGCTTGTCCCAGACGGTCTTGTTGATGAGGATCGACACCTCGGCCGAATAGAAGCCGGGATCGACCCTATATTTCGTGCGCTCGTTCCAGCCGAGATCGAACACGCCCGTGATCGGCCAGCCGTAGCCATCGACGACGCCGCGCTCGAGCGCGGTGTAGACCTCGCCCGGCGCGGTCTGCACCACCGTGCCGCCGAGCGCCTGGAAGAAGTCGCGATAGACCGGCGTGATGCGCAGCTTCAGCCCCTTGAGATCGGGGTGATCGATCTTCTTGTTGAGATAAAGATGGAACGGATTGTTGTCGACGACGCGCGCAAGGAAGACGGCGTTCACCTTCTGCGCGTAGAGCTTAGCCATGTAGTCGAAGCCGCCGTTCTTGCGCAGCTCGGACATCGGCCGCTGCGTCAGCTTCCAGGCGTCGGCTTCCGGCATCAGGTTGGTGTAGAAGGCGCCGGTGACGTTGGCGATGTCGACGACGCCGTTCTTGAGCGCATTGCCGACCTCGAACGGCGGCATGGCCTTCGGCCCGCCGATGTAGTTGATGCGGACGACGCCCTTGCCGTCTGCGTTGACGCGCTCGATGAATTTCTCGAAGCCGCGCGAATAGGTCGTCTTCTCGGCGAAGGACGAGATGCCGCGCAGCGTGACTTCCTGCGCGTTCGCGGCGCTCGCCAGGCCGATCGCGGCCGCAAGCGCCAACACAGCCTGTCTGAGCATCCGTTCCTCCCGCAAAGCGGCCTGAATTCAGGTTCCGGCCGAATTTTGGACCGCGGCGCGCGGCAAGGTCAATGGCGCGGGCCGTGGCGAAGCCCCGTTCCGGCGCGCTGTTCACAAACGTTGGGGTCCCGACTATTGTGCCGCCGATGACAGGAGCGTTGAGCGATGGCTGAGCGGTCGTTCGCCAGGGAAGTGCGGGACCTCGAACTCGGCGAAGGCGAGGAATTCCGGGGCGAAGGCATCCTGGCGCTGACCAAGGCGCTGCTGCAATCAGGCGTCGGCTACGTGGGCGGCTACCAGGGCGCGCCGATCTCCCACCTGATGGACGTCCTGTCGGACGCGCAGGAGCTGCTCGGCAAGCTCGGCGTGCAGTTCTCGACCTCCGCGTCGGAGGCCGCGGCGGCTGCCTCGCTGTCGGCGTCGATGATGTATCCGATCCGCGGCGCCGTGACGTTCAAGTCGACGGTCGGCACCAACGTCGCTTCCGACGCACTCGCCAATCTCGCCTCCAGCGGCGTCACCGGCGGCGCGCTGATCATCGTCGGCGAGGACTACGGCGAAGGCTCCTCGATCATGCAGGAGCGCTCGCACGCCTTCGCGATGAAGTCGCAGATCTGGCTGCTCGATCCGCGCCCGGACCTGCCGTCGATCGTGAAATCTGTCGAGGACGGCTTCCAGCTGTCGGAGGCGTCGAGCACGCCGGTAATGCTGGAGTTGCGCATCCGCTCGTGCCATGTGCACGGCTCGTTCATCGCCCGCGACAACAAGCGGCCGCCCTACACTTTGGCGCAGGCGCTCGATCAGCCGGTGCGCGACGTGAACAAGATCGTGCTGCCACCCGCCTCCTACGTTCAGGAAAAAGAGAAGATCGAGAAGCGCTGGCCGGCCGCGGTCGCCTTCATCAAGGAGGGCAAGCTCAACGAGACGTTCGACGGCGATCTCGCCGACATCGGCATCGCGCTGCAGGGCGGCATGTACAACGGCGTCATGCGCGCGCTGCAGCGGCTCGGCCTCGCCGACATCTGGGGCAAGACGCGAGTTCCGCTCTACGTGATGAACGTCACCTATCCGCTGATCGACGACGAGCTCGCCGAGTTCTGCGCGTCAAAGCGCGCGGTGCTGATCGTCGAGGAAGGCCAGCCGGACTTCATCGAGCAGTCGGTCAACACAATCCTGCGCCGGCGCGACATCAACACGCGCCTCTTCGGCAAGGACGTGCTGCCGATGGCCGGCGAGTATACGCCTGACGTAATGCTCAACGGCGTGCGCGCCTTCGTGTCCGCCGCCGCGCCTGACGCACTCGCCGATGCCGACCGCGCACCGAACCAGCCCGCGATCGCCGACGATCCGCGCGTGAAGGCGCTTGCCGGCGCCGTGCCGCCGCGCCCGCCGGGCTTCTGCACCGGCTGCCCGGAGCGACCGATCTTCGCGGCGATGAAGCTCGTGGAGAAGGAGCTTGGGACCCACCACGTCGCCGCCGACATCGGCTGCCATTTGTTCTCGATCCTGCCGCCGTTCAACATCGGCGCCTCGACCATGGGCTACGGGCTGGGCCCCGCCTCGGCGGCGGCGTTCAACGTGCCATCGACCAAGAAGTCGATCTCGTTCATCGGCGACGGCGGCTTCTGGCACAACGGCCTGACGACCAGCATCGGCAACGCCGTCTACAACAAGCACGACGGCGTCATCGTCGTCGTCGACAACTATTATGCCTCGGCGACCGGCGGGCAGGACGTGCTGTCGTCGCGCGCCGACAACGCCAGCCGCTCGACCAAGCATCCGATCACCAAGGCCGTCGAAGGCGTCGGCGCGACTTGGGTGCGCCAGATCGACCGCACCTACGATGTGGCGAAGATGCGCGACACGCTGAAGGAAGCGCTGGCCAGCAAGGAGCCGGGGCCGAAGGTCATCGTCGCGTCGTCGGAATGCATGCTCAACCGCCAACGGCGCGAGAAGCCGCTGTTCAACAAGGCGGTGAAGGGCGGCCAGCGCATGGTGCGCGAACGGTACGGAGTCGATGAGGACATATGTAATGGTGATCATGCCTGCATCCGGCTGTCCGGCTGCCCGTCCCTGTCGATCAAGCGCACGAGCGATCCGCTGAAGGACGACCCGGTGGCGGCGGTCGACAATAGCTGCGTCGGCTGCGGCAATTGCGGCGAGGTCGCGGAGGCGGCCGTGCTGTGCCCGTCATTCTACCGCGCCGAGATCGTGCACAATCCGTCCCGCCTCGAACGCTTCGCCGCGCGCATCCGGGCCGGCGTCATCGGCTGGCTGCAGGCGCGGCGCGCGAAGCGCATGCCGGTCTGCTCGTAAGATGAACGCCGAACCCGCCCGCGCCGCGCTCGACACGACCAGGCCACTCGCCATCGCGGTGATGGCGATGGGCGGCCAGGGCGGCGGCGTGCTGGTCGACTGGATCGTGGCGCTGTGCGAGGCGCAAGGCTGGGTCGCGCAGTCGACCTCGGTGCCGGGCGTGGCGCAGCGCACCGGCGCGACCGTCTATTACATCGAAGTGCTGCCGCTGCCGGCCGGCGCGCCGGAGGGCCTGCGGCCGGTGCTGTCGCTGATGCCGGTGCCGGGCGAGGTCGACATCGTCATCGGCGCCGAGTTCATGGAGGCCGGCCGCGCCATCCAGCGCGGGCTGGTCACGCCCGACCGCACCACGCTGATCGCGTCGACCCATCGTGCCTATGCGGTCATCGAGAAGCAGGCGCCGGGCGATGGCATCGGCGATTCGAACACGGTCGTCGCGGCGGCGGAGGCGGCGGCGAAGCGGCTCGTCGCCTTCGATATGGCGACGGCGGCGGAAGACAGCGGCAGCGCGATTTCGGCGGTCATGTTCGGCGCGCTGGCCGGCGCGGGCGCCCTGCCGTTCGCGCGCGAGGCGTTCGAGGCGGCGATCCGCGAGACCGGCATCGGCGTCGAGGCCAGCCTGCGCGGTTTCGCGCTGGGCTACGAACGCGCCAAAGCTCCCGTCGCGCCGCCGGCGGCCGCGCCCGCCAAGATAGCGCCGGTGATCGCGTCGCCCGGAGAGGGTTACGCGGCGCTGCTGGCGCGGGCCCGCGCGGCGTTCCCGGCCGAGGCGCACGACATGCTGGCGGCGGGCTTGCAGCGCGTCGTCGACTTCCAGGACCTCGCCTATGGCGAAGAGTATCTGGCGCTGCTCGGCGGCATCCTGCGGCTCGACAATGCGGCGAAGGGCCACGCGCTGACGACCGCCGCGGCGAAGTATCTCGCCGTCGCCATGGCCTATGACGATGTCTTCCGCGTCGCCGATTTAAAGACGCGCGCCTCACGCTTCGCCCGCGTGCGCGACGAGATCGGCGTGCCGGAGGGCGAGATCGTGCACACGACCGAGTTCATGCATCCGCGCATGGACGAAGTGGCGGGCTCGCTGCCGGCCGCGCTCGGCCGCTTCATCGAGCGCCGCCCCGCCCTCTTCCGCGCGCTCGACCGCGTCGTCAATCGCGGCCGCCGCGTGAAGACGACCACATTGCGCTGGTTCCTCGTGCTCTACGTCATGGCCGGCATGAAACGCTTCCGCCGCGGCACGTTGCGTCACCAGAACGAAGTCGCGCATCGCGACGCCTGGCTGGCGCGCGTCATGGACGCCGCGCCGCGCGACTACGACCTCGCCGTCGAACTCGTCAACAACCGGCGCCTCATGAAGGGCTATTCCGACACGCATGCGCGCGGCCTGTCGAAGTTCGACCGCGTCATGACGGCGGCAGCGACGCTCGAAGGCCGGCCCGACGCAGCGGAATGGGTACGGCGCCTGCGCGAGGCGGCGCTCAAGGACGAGGACGGCATCGCGCTCGATGGCGCACTCAAGACCGTCGACAGTTTTTTGCACTGAAGTGCCGCGCGCGCTCTTCACCTCTCCCATAGGGAGAGGTCGCCCGTCGTCGCGCAGCGAAGACGGGCGGGTGAGGGGTTACAAACTCACTGAGTCCGGACCCCCCTCACCCCAACCCTCTCCCCAACGGGGAGAGGGGGCCCGCTGTGCTCGCGGCCCCGGCACCGATCCGAAACAGCCCGGCGCTCTCTCAAATCACGATCGAACCGACGCTCGAGCCGCCGCAGACATAGAGCGTCTGGCCGGTGACGAAGCTGTTGTCCGGATCGGCAAAGAACATCACCGCGCGGGCGACGTCGTCGCTGCGGCCGAGGCGCTTGACCGGGATCGCTGCGGCCAGCGTCCGCTCGCGCGGATCGCCGGGCGGGATGACGCCGCGGAACATGTCGGTGTCGCCGATCGGCCCCGGCGCGACGGCGTTGACGGTGACGCCGGCCGGCGCGAGCTCGAGCGCCCAGCTCCGCGTGAGACCGATGACGCCGGCCTTGGTCGACCCGTAGGCGGTGCGATTGGCGAGGCCAAGCGCGCCGCGCGTCGACATCAGGACGATACGGCCGAAGCCGCGCTCCTTCATGCCGGGCAGCACCGCCTGCGCCAGGGTCAGCGCGGCGCCGATGTGCAGCTGGGCCAGCGCCTGCACGTCCTCGGGCCTGGTCTCCTCGATCGAGGCCGGGCGGATGGCGCCGGCATTGTGCACGAGGTGCGTCACCTTGAAACGCGCGGCGACGCCGGCGGCGGCCCTGACTAGCGCAGCGTTGTCGAACAGATCGACGGCGAGCGCGTGCAGTCTCGCGTGCGTCTCCTTCGGCTCCTGCCGGTCGAGCACCACGACCTCGTAGCCGGCCGCGAGCATGGCGCGCACGATGGCAGCGCCGATGCCAGACGCACCGCCGGTGACGATGGCGACGTTGCCGCTCATGCCCCCTCCTCGACCAGCGCCAGCACGCGTAAGGGACTGCCCGAGCCCTGCTTGATCTTGAGCGGCGCCGAGACGATCACCGCGCCCTTCGGCGGCAGCCTGTCGAGATTGGTCAGGCACTGCAGGCCGTAGCGGCCCTTGCCGTGCATATAGAAATGCGCCGGATAGGGCGGATTGAAATGCTGCGCCTGGCCGTAATCGGTGCCGATGGTCTCGGTGCCGAAGCCGTGCACGTCGCGCTCCTCGACCAGCCACTTCACCGTCGCCGGCGCCGGGCCCGGCGTGTGCGCGCCGTCGTCGCCCATGCCGGCGTATTCGCGGAACGGCTTCTTCGACCAGTCGGTGCGCAGCAGCACCCACTCGCCGGCCGCGATGCGGCCGTGCTTCTTCTCCCACGCCTCGATGAAGTCGACCGTCACCACGAAATCCGGGTCGGCGCTCTCTTTCGAGCAGTCGACGACCGACGCCGGCGCGATGAAGTTGCGCGGGTCGATGGTGTCGACAGCATTGTTCGGCAGGTCCTTGCCCGAGATCCAATGGATCGGCGCGTCGAAATGCGTGCCGCAATGCTCGCCTATGGTGATGTTGTTCCAGTACCAGGCGGGGCCGCGCTCGTCGTAGCGCGATACTTCCTCGATGCGGAACGGCGCGCACTGGCCGAACTCCGGCGGCAGCACGATGGTCGGAAACTCCTGCGTCAAGGTCGCGGTGAGGTCGACGACGCGGATCGAGCCCTGCGCCACCTTTTGCGCGAACGAGAGAAGATCGGACGCCATGCTCTCTCCTATCCTGCGATCTCGCGCTCGAGCGCCTTGGGGTTGACCGCGAGCCGCGCGCGGATGTCCTCGGCGATGTCGCCGACGAACACGTCCTCGACGCCGCGCTGCAAGGCCTGCACCACCGCCTTCGCCAGCGCGGAGGGCGCGACCTTCGGCGGCGGCACCGTCTGGAACCATTCGGTCTCGAGCGGGCCGAAGAACACGTTGACGACCTTCACGCCGCCGGGCCGCAATTCGGCGCGCAGGCACTGCGCCGCCGAGAGGCACGCGGCTTCCGCCGCCGAATAGGCGCCGTAGGCCGGCCAGTTCATCAGCGCGTGCACCGACAGCAGATTGACGAAGGCCGCCGCGGAATTGACGCCGTCGGCTCCGCGCGAGCGCATGGCCGGGCCGAAGGCCTGCGCCAGCCGCATCAGCCCGAAATAACGCACGTCCATCTCCTCGCGCGCCACCGTCAGCCCGTGCCGCTGCAGGACGCCGCCGGGGCGCACGTGCTCGGCGGTGTTGACGACGATGTCGATGCGGCCGCCATTCTGCTCCGCCTGCTCGGTGCAGGATTCGGAATCGGTGACATCGAGCGGCACGATCTCGACCTTGTCGATCTTGCGCAGCGCATCCTCGCCGGGGAACGGCTTCCACGGATCGGCGATGCCGACGAAGACGATGGTCGCGCCGGCCTCGGAGAAGGCTTTCGCCATCGCCTGCCCGACCGCCGTCCGGCCGTCGGTGATCAGCACGCGGCGGAATTTCGGATCGCAGGTCATCTCGCGCAATTGCGGATCGTCGGCCATGTTGGGGGTGTCTTTCTCCGGCAGCGCGATGAGCACGGGCGCGCCGCCCTTGTCGAGCTTGAGATCGAGGCGCACGCGCGCGCCTTCCTGCACGTCGCCGTGCAGATGCGAGAGCACCACCGGACCGGCGTCGAGCTTGGTCAGCCCCGCGCGCCAGGGCGTGCGCTCGCGGAAATAAGGATCGGTCGAGGTGCGGATCGTCGTTTCGGCGAGCACGGTGCCGCGGTTGTCGACCGGCACGAAGGGCACGCGCGGCGACAGGCACTTCGGGCAGGCGTCGCGCGGCGGATAGAAGATCTCCTTGCAGTCCGAGCAGCACTGCAATTCGAAGCGCCCCTGCGCCGCCGCCGCGGTCAGGCCCTGCGCCGTGCGGCTGCGGACCGACTGCGGATAGAGCGGCTGCCGCGTCTTCTTGAGCGGGTCTTTTCGCTTCGGCCTTGTGAGCGGTGCGGTCATGTCACGCCCTTGCAAGCACCGCAGCGCCTGACGACAGGCCGCGGTCGTAGTTGATCATACCGAAGCCGGAGACGGCGGCGAGCCTCGCGTCCTTGACCGGCTTGCCGATCGGCGTGCCGGCAAGCTGCCGCATCGCCTCGGTGATGCCGAGATAGCCGCCGGCCGCGCCCGCCTGCCCGGCGGAAAGCTGGCCGCCCGATGTGTTGTGCGGAAAGGTGCCGTCCGTCGTAAACGTATGACTGCGGATGAAGTCCGGCCCCTCGCCCTTCTTGCAGAAGCCGAGATCCTCGAACTGCATGGTCACGATCACCGGGTAGTCGTCGTAGGTCTGGAGCAGGTCGACGTCGGCGGGCTTCACGCCGGCCATCTGCCACAGCTCGTCGACGTCGAGCGCCCAGCCGCCGCGATATTGGATCGGGTCGTCGGGAAAGGCGTTGTGCCGCTCGATGGTCGAGAGGATGCGCACCGCGGGCAGTCCGAGCGACTTCGCCGTGTCCTCGCGGCAGACGAGGAACGCTTCCGCCCCGGCGCAGGGCATGACGCAGTCGAACAGATGCAGCGGATCGGAGATCGCACGCGCGCTCTTGTAGTCGTCGAGCGTCAGCTTCTTCTTCATCATCGCGAACGGGATCGCGAGCGCGTTGTCGCGCTGCGCGACGCAGAGCTTGCCGAAGTCCTCGCGCGTCGCGCCGTAGAGATTCATGTAATTCTTGGTGATGAGCGCGAAGGAGGCATTCGCGCCGCCGGAGCCGTAGGGATAGACCGCGTCCTGCGCGAAGCGCGAGAACGAGGTCAGCGTCTTGCGGAAGGAGTCGACGTGGTTGGTGTCGCCCGCGACGCAGGCTACGAACTGCGCATCGCCTGCCTGCACCGCACGCGCGGCGCGGCGCAGGCCGATGACGCCGGAGGCGCCGCCCATCGGCACATGGTCGAGCCAGCGCGGCGTCAGGCCGAAGTGCTGCGTCAGTCCGACGGCGGTGTCGGGACCGACGGTGAAGCTCGACACGATCAGCCCGTCGATGTCCCGCGGCTCGATGCCGGCGCCGAGGGTCAATTCGTGCAGCGCGCGGCCGATCCACCAGTGCGCGCTGTTCACCGAATAGCGCCGGTACGGGACCGTGACGGGGACGCAGGCGACGACGCCGTCATAGGCGAGACGGGCTGCCATCACATGAACAACTGGATGCTGCCGAACGCCGCCTCGCTGTTGACGAGGTCAACGCGCTTGAGCTTGATCTTCAATTTGCCGTCGACGACCTTCAGCGTGTGCGTCGCCCAGGCGGCGTAGAGCTGCTGGTCGTCGTACCGCGTCTCGACGTAGTGGAACGGCGTCCAGGTGACGTATTCGTTCGCCGCCTCGTCGCGCTTGTCCACCTGCGGCGTCTGCAGGACGTGGTGGCACCTGCTCTTCGGCTTCTGCGAAAAAGTGCGGTTGCCCCTCAGCCGCTCGACGCGGACGGTCAGCAGCATCTTGTCCTCGTGCATCAGCGAGGCGGTGAGCCGCGTATCGGTCTGCCCCCATTCCAGCGGCATCCAGTAGATGCCGTCCTCGGCGAACAGATCGAGCCACTCGTCGAAGCGATGCTGGTCGATGAGCCGGGCCTCGCCGATGACGAAGTCGATGAGCTCCTGGTCGGTCGGGGCGGTCATGGCGCTCACATCGACATCGTCATGTATTTCGACCAGGCGGAGAACTGGTTGCGCATCTGCCACTCGGTCGTGCCGTTGGTCTCGGCGGTGACGTCGGGCGCCTCGGCCGCGCTGTAGAGCCGCTGCACGTTGACCCACTGGTTGGCGTCGACGTGCAGGCCCTCCTGCGCGCGCTCGTACATTTCCAGATCGTCGTGCCCGACCACCGAGGTCGATGCGTTGATCAGGCGGTTGTACATCAGCGTCCGCTCGAGCAGCATGTCGGGCGCGTCGACGAGGCGGAAGGTCCACGATTCGACCAGCGTCTTGTTCGCCGCCAGCGGCTTGAACAGGCGGATGAGCTGGATCGGCCCCTTGGCCATCAGATTGGGGAAATAGCAGGTGTTGTGCCGGTTCTCGCCGAGGATCGCCTTGGCGCGCTCCTCGCCATAGGCCGCGATCATCTGGTCGAAGTAGCCGGGGATCGCCGAATAGTCCGAGTGGATCGAGTGATGCACGCCGGTGTGGCCGTGGCCGTTCGGCCAGACGCGGATGCCCATCTTCTCGAAGAACTCGTACGGCGACATGAACGGCGCGTAGATCTCGACCGCCATCGGCTTCTTGGTGCCCGGCGGCGCCTTGTTGAAGACACTGATCGCCGTGCCCGCCGAGGATGCGTGCGCGATCATCGGATGGCAGGTGTCGGTCTGGTTCTCGACCAGCATCTTCCAATTGCAATTGTGCATA
>Ga0134125_10000997_pt1 | contig 36073 bp, 29 predicted proteins | sample KB31751_FD_96464 | JGI IMG/M metagenome (GOLD analysis project Ga0134125, IMG submission 96464) | Terrestrial soil microbial communities with excess Nitrogen fertilizer from Kellogg Biological Station, Michigan, USA - KB3-175-1 | ecosystem: Environmental > Terrestrial > Soil > Unclassified ...
GACCTGGTATTCGACCGCACCCGGCTCCTGATAAAACGGCGCGGCGAACTCGAAACGCAGGGCGTTGCTTTTCCACGGCAGTTTGGCCGTTGGAACCTTCCCTGCGCCGCCATACCAATCGTCTTTTTTACCGTCGATCCGCACACGGCGCGTGAGAACGCGGAAGTCCTGGTCGGGATTCCCGCCCACAGCGCGTTCCCAGCGGTGGAGAACATAATCGCCCCCCGTCACCCATGCCACGCCGTCAGGATCGAGCGTCATGGACCAAATCTCGTCGATGCCAGAGTGCAGGAGCGGAGCAGCCGACCATCTGTACGTGCCGTTCTCGCGGAATAAAATGCCGTGGTACCCGACGCCGGTGACCCAGACGTTACCGGAGGGGTCGGTCCAGAGATCTTCGACGTCGCGGCTGCCGTCGGAAAATTGCTTGCCGAGGGAAGTGTCGGGAGCCAAGGTTTTATGCGCCTCGTCGTAGCGTAATAAGCCTTTGGTGGTGGCGAACACGATGTGGCCGTTCAGCCGGCGAACATTCACCCAGCCCGCGGGAACGCCCTGCTGGAGCCCAAACTTCTCTGAGCGGACGGGCTTCTGACGAAAGTCGAATCGCCAGATGCCGCCTTTGGTGGTGGCCCAGACACGGCCGTCGTCGTCTTCGAGAACGGAGCGGAACTCTTCGCCTGGCGCTTCAAATTCGGCGGCTTTTGTCCAGGAAGAGCCTTGACGATTGAGAACCGTCACAGCCGTGAGCCGTGCAGCATAGAGCGTATCAGGATCGCGCCGGGAAACGTTCAGATCGTAGACAGTCCGCGTGCTTTCAAAGATGCGCGTGGCGCGATTTCCAGAAATCCGAAAAATACCGATATTTGTGGCCGCCAGAAGATCCTCGCTGTCGGACTTCAGCGCCCACATCTCCGTACTGTCAAGGCCGTCAACGCGATCAAACCGGGGCTGACGGCCGCTTTCTGCGGTCAGACGGAATAAACCGGCGGAGGTTCCCGCGTACAGGGCGCCTTGATATCGGGCTGTGGCGAGAACGTCGCCTGCAAGCCCTTCTGTTTTGCCAAACGACGTCAACGCCGGATCGACGCGGGTGACACCATTATTCGACGTCAACCAGACCCCATGCTGGGGGTCGGCGTAGATCGCGGTCACGAAGTCGTCCGGCAGCCCGTTCGCACTCGAAAATATCCGGTCAACGGCCCCGGTCGGGCTGAGAAGAATCAGGCCACCCTTGCGTGTTCCAACCGCTATTTCACCGTCCCGAAATGCCTGAATTGAATACGGGAGACTCTCAGCCAGATGCGCGTCGGGGCCAGTCGCGAACAGTTCGGTTCCCGCCGGTGAGAGGCGATAGAGATGAACGGACGTGGCGATGAGAGCCTGCCCGTTGTAGGGCACTGCCGCCTGAACGGCTTCGTTGGCAAAATGCTCGCCGCCGGGAGTAAGCCTGAGTTGGTCATCGCGATCCATCCGCATCAACCCGATGCCCGAGGATGTAACGTACAAGGCATCGAGAACGTAGAAGGCCCGCGCGAAGCGCTTTTGAGGACGCCAGACTTTGATGCTGCCGTCGGGATTCACGCGAAGGAGTCGTGTAAAGCTGCTGAAATAGACGCCTTGAGGGGTCGGGAGAATTCTCCAAATATCGCCGAATGTCCGATCTTCTTTGGAGACGCTCTCCGAAAGCGAGGCGAACTGCATCGTCCCGGAGCTATCCGCCTTGAGCGCCCCGAAGTAGCCTACGCCGCCGACATAGACATTTCCAAGGTCGTCGACGCTGACAGAGCGAACGACCGATCCCCCGGGAAGGGTAATCTTTCGCCAGGGAGAGGTGCCGTCAAATTCGAGCAAACCGTCAGTGTTCGCGACATACACAACACCGCGGCGGTCCTGCGCAATACCCCAGTTTTGAGGAGAGGCGCCGTACTGTTTTGCCGAATAGCGCTGCAAGACATAATCGCCGGTTTCAGGATTGAAACCGGCGTAAAGAAGAGGCGCGACGGCTAGTGCAACGGCCGAGATGTAGACCCAGCTTGCGCGCATCAGATCTCTGCCGCCGATGTGGCGACAGAACCAACTTTATCGATGATAGCGCCGAATCAGCCCAGCCACAGCCAGACCGCTGAAACTCAACAACCAGGCTGTCGGCTCCGGTGCGGTCTCAATTACGTCGTAAGTCACGGTGAGATTGTCAAAGCCGCCCCCGACATCGCCGTTCCCGGCGAGGGAAATGGAGTTGGTTGAGATGGCGGAGGTGATGTCGGGCAACGTTGTCGTATTGGTCCAGCACGGCGAAACGAGATTGGGCAGGCCCCCGCAGTCGGCATCGGGGGCGTCGGGGTCGTTGGCTGAATTCACCCCGACACCACCGTAACAATCGCCTCCAGTAACGGGGCAAATAGTTTGCCCGATAATGACGCTTGCAGTGACCGGATCCATCCCGATGCTGGCACCGCTCACGGCAGGCGGATCGCCGAAAACCTCGTATGTGTAACCTATCGAGTAATCCGCCGCCCCGCTTATCCCCGTGACGCCGGCCTGCCATCCACCGAAAGTGAAACCTCCGCCCATTCCGTCCGCGTCCGGCGTTACGGTGATCAACTGATCCAATCTGGAAGATCCCCCATTAGTGGCACTGAACGTAAAGGCGCTGAATAACAGGTTGGTACCCACGGAACAGGGCGTCGAGCGGGCCTCGTAATCGGAAAGAAAGAACCCGGTTGGACAAGGAAGGGGGCCTGCCGTCTGCGCGTAAAGTGACGGAATCATGGCTAAAGCTACCAGGCTGGATACCACCAGAAGTTTTCTCATCACGAGTTATCATTCTAGACTGCGGAGGTGCCAATCCGGCCCGCAAAGTTTGAAAGATCGTTCTGTTTCTGTACTTTCCGGTACCTGAAGGCCTGTTACGTACTGCCGGCCCGGGACCCTCCGAATGCGATTTCTTACCGAGTTTTACCGAATTTTAAATGAACCGTTAAGGATATTCCTTAAGCCAACGGACGCTGCGTATGTACAACCCTGCTGACTTCGTCAACAGAAGCCACAACTGTGTGACAGAATAGAACGCACAAGAGGATCATGGCTCGCATATCCCAGGAGTGAAACGGGCTGGCCCACACCCATCTCGCCATTCGACAAATGCAAGCGACCGACACCACCAACCCGGACTATTTCCATAAAGTTGTCGACTGCCAATGGGCCTGTCCCGCCCACACCAACGTCCCCGAATACATCCGGCTTATCGCGCAGGGCCGCTATACCGATGCTTATATGCTCAACCGGGAATCGAACGTCTTCCCGGGAATTCTGGGGCGGACGTGCGACCGTCCGTGCGAACCGGCCTGCCGCCGCGGGCGCTTGCCGGAAGCCGGTGGTCCGAAGCCCGTCGCCATTTGCCGTCTGAAGCGCGTCGCGGCCGATCTGCGGGATGACGTAAGCGGCCTGCTGCCGCCGATTCCCACGGCGAAGAACGGCAAGAGGGTGGCGTGTATCGGGGCGGGCCCGGCGTCGCTGTCCGTTGCAAATGATCTGATGCCGCACGGCTACGCGGTGACGATCTTCGAAAAGCTCGATAAGCCTGGCGGGCTGATGCGGACCAATATTCCGTCCTTCCGGCTGCCGGAACGTGTTTTGACGGAGGAGATCGATAACATCCTCAACATGGGGGTGGAGATTCGGTATAACTCAGCCATCGAGAGCATGGCAGCGCTGCTTGGACAAGGATTCGACGCGGTATTCGTCGGCAGTGGAGCGCCGCGTGGGAAGAATCTCGAATTGCCCGGACGTTATGATGCCGGCGCGGCGGACCATATCCATATCGGCATCGACTGGCTCGGCTCCGTCGCGTTCGGGCACACCACGCAGATCGGCGAGCGGGTGCTGATCATCGGCGTCGGCAACACCGCAATGGATTGCTGCCGGACCTCAAGGCGGCTGGGCGGACGCGATATCAAGGTGATGGCGCGGCGCCCTCGGGCGTTTTTCAAAGCATCGCCGTGGGAGCTGGAGGATTCCGAAGAAGAAGGCGTCGAAATCATCATCAACTATGCGCCGAAGAGATTCGTCATCGAAAGCGGCAAGCTGACGGGCATGGAGTTTGAGCGGCTCGAGTGGGATGCCGGAGCGAAGAACTCAAAGGTCATCGATACGGTAATTCTGCCGTGCGACGACGTGATCCTCGCGATCGGGCAGGACAACGCTTTTCCCTGGATCGAACGCGACCTCGGTATCGAATTCGACAAGTGGGACATGCCGAAAGTCGACAAAGTGACTTTCGAATCGTCGCGTCCGGGAGTGTTTTTTGGCGGTGATGCGGCATGGGGTCCGAAGAACATCATCTGGGCGGTCGAGCATGCCCATCAGGCGGCGATTTCGATCCATAACCACTGCCACGGGATTCCCGCCACCCAGCGTCCGCCGCACCGCATGAACCTCATCTCCCAGAAGATGGGGCTGAGCGAGTGGAGCTATCACAACGACTACAATCCGGCGTCGCGTCAGAAAATGACGCACGTCGATCTCACGCGGCGTTTCGAGGAGCTCGACATCGAAGTCGAGATGGGCTTCACGGCCGAACAGACCGCGCGTGAGGTGCAGCGGTGCCTGAACTGCGACGTCGAGACGGCGTTCACTGCCATCAAATGCATCGAGTGCGATGCGTGTATCGATATCTGCCCGCTCTCCTGTCTGACGATTGCCCCGGACGCGCCGGAGGACGCGCTTCGGCAGCGCCTCTCAGCGCCGTCGATCAACCCGGATCAGGCGCTCTATGCGTCTCAACCGCTTCCGCAAACCGGCCGGCTGATGCTAAAGGATGAAGACCTCTGCGTCCACTGCGGGCTTTGCGCGGAGAGATGTCCCACGGCCGCGTGGGACATGCAGAAGTTCCAGTTGCAGGTGACCTACGCAGGGTAGAGGATGCGCATAAACGATTTCGCAATCAAGCTGGCGAATCCCAACGGGTCCGGCTCGGCCAGTGCCAATGGTCTCATCATGCAGGCCATTTTCCGGATGGGCGTTCCGGTGTCGGGCAAGAACCTCTTCCCGTCGAACATTCAGGGGCTGCCGACCTGGTACGAGATCCGCGTCAACAAAGACGGCTACACCGCGCGCGCTCTCCATTACGACCTGATGGTCGCAATGAACGCCCAGACGTACGCGCAGGATGTGCGCGAGGTGCGCAGCGGCGGGTACATTCTGTACGACTCCTCGTGGCCGCTCGAAGCCGATCTCATTCGCGACGACGTGACCTACATCGGCGTCCCGCTGGCGCAAATGTGCAACGAGAACTTCAAGGAACCGCGCGAGCGCGTGCTGATGAAGAACATCGCCACGGCGGGCGCCCTGATTGAGTTGCTGCATATCGACGGCGCGGTGGTCGAGAAGCTGGTCGAGGAGAAGTATGGGCGCAAGAAGGGGCTGCAGGCCTCGAACCAGAAAGCGCTCAAGCTGGGCGCCGACTACGTACAGGCGCATTACTCGTGTCCCCTGCCCTTCCATCTCGAGACGATGGACGCAAACAGCGACAAGATCCTGATTGACGGCAACACGGCCGCCGCGCTGGGGTGCGTCTACGCCGGGGCAACGGTGGCGGCGTGGTATCCGATTACGCCATCCACGTCGACGATGGACGCGTTCAAGGCTTTCTGCGAGCGCTACCGGAAGAACAAAGAGACCGGCGAGTGCAATTACCTGATCCTGCAGGCGGAGGACGAGCTTGCCGCCATCGGGATGGTGATCGGCGCCTCATGGAATGGTGCGCGAGCGTTCACTTCGACTGCGGGTCCGGGTATTTCGCTGATGAACGAGCTGCTTGGCCTCGCTTATTACGCCGAGATTCCGGTAGTCGTCATCGATGTGCAGCGCGTGGGGCCCTCCACCGGGATGCCAACGCGCACCCAGCAGGGCGACATTCTCGAATGCGCGTACGCTTCACACGGAGACACGAAGCACATTCTGCTGTTCCCGTCGAATCCGGCGGAATGCTTCGATCTTGCGGCCAGGAGCTTCGATCTGGCCGAGCGTTTCCAGACGCCCGTCTTCATGCTGACCGACCTCGATATCGGGATGAACGACTGGGTCACGCCGAAGCTGACTTGGGACGATTCGTATCGTCCCGATCGCGGCGTGGTGCTGAGTTCGGAAGAGCTTGATGCGACCGCGAAGTTCCTGCGGTATACGCCACTCAACGGCAGCAACGTCGCGCCACGCACGCTGCCTGGTGTGAGTGCAAAGGGGGCATTCTTCACGCGGGGATCCGGCCACAACAAACTGGGCGGGTACACGGAAATTCCCGACGAATATCAGGAAGTGATGGACCGCCTGCTGCGCAAGCACAAAGAAGCGGCCGGGTTTGTGCCGGGCCCGATTATCGAAAAGAAGAATGGGGCGAGCGCTGGCGTCATCAGCGTGGGCGGATGCGATGCAGCGGTGCGCGAAGCGCTCGACATCCTCGACGCGCAGGGCACGCCGCTGGATTATATGCGCATCCGGGCCTTCCCGTTCGACGAGCCTGTCGAGGCATTCATCAATGCCCACGATTATTGCTATGTCGTCGAACAGAATCGCGATGCGCAGTTGCGCTCGCTGCTCGTGATCGAGACCGGCGCGCCGAAGGAAAAGCTGCGGTCAATCACGATTTACGGAGGTTTCCCGTTGAGCGCGAGCCGGGTGATCGAAGCGATCCAGTCAGGAGTGGGCCAACCCGATGCCGTCCATAGCTAAACCGAAAGTTGCGCACCCCAGCCTCACGCGGAATGCCGTCGGACTTACGATCCGCGACTACGAGGGCACGATGTCGACACTGTGCGCCGGCTGCGGACACGATTCCATCACCGCGGCGCTCGTGCGCGCTTTTTGGGAGCTCTCGACACCACCGCACCGCATCGCCAAACTCAGCGGGATTGGCTGCTCGTCGAAAACGCCAACCTATTTCGTGAGCGGCGCGCATGGCTTCAACTCCGCGCACGGGCGCATGCCCCCGATCGCCACGGGCGCCAGCGCGGCGAACCGCGAACTGACCTACATCGGCGTTTCCGGGGATGGCGACTCGCTTTCCATCGGGCTCGGACACCTGTGCCATGCCATGCGGCGGAATCTGCGAATGCTCTACGTGATCGAGAATAACGGCGTCTACGGACTCACGAAGGGCCAGTTTTCCGCATCATCGGATGTCGGATCGAAGAGCAAGAAGGGCGAGGCCAATGCGATGTCGCCGATCGATCCGGCGATTCTCGGGCTGAGCCTCGGAGCCACGTTTGTGGCGCGCGCATTCTCGGGCGACAAGGAACAGCTCGTACCGATTCTCAAGGCCGCTTTGTCGCACCGCGGGTTCGCGCTCGTCGACGTGATTTCTCCCTGTGTGACATTCAACGATCACGAGGGATCGACCAAAGCATACAAGTACACGCGTGAGCACCTGAGCGCCGCCACAGAGTCGGATTTTGTACCGCACGCCGAGGAAATTGTTGCGGAGATCGCGCCCATTGGAGTGACGAACGTGACGATGCACGACGGCAGCGTGCTGCGCTTCACACGTTTGCCGGAAGGCTACGACGTGACCGACCGCCAGAAGGCATTCGCATATTTGAAACAACACACCGGAGAAGTCGTCACCGGTATTCTCTTCGCCGACGAGACTGTGCCGGATATGCACGAGATGAACCGGACGCCTTCCGCAGCGCTGGTCAGTATCCCATACGAAGCGCTTTGCCCCGGCGCCGGGGCGCTGGAGCAACTGCAGAACGAATTCCGGTAATTTCGACACACAGAGTCCGCCGGGTTTGCATCGAAATTCTCCGCCACGTTCGTCGCATCACGCGCGTGGCCGTGCGACCGAACGCAGCCTCGGTGCGATCGGAAACCGCCAGGCCATGCACACCTCTTGAGAGTTATTTCAGAAATCCTTTACCGTTGAATCGGACGCGATGAAGCGTTTTTAGGGAAAGGGAGCTGAATATGCCAAATCGCTACGAGGAAAATCGCGAGAGATTCGAAGGAGTCCGCGGCCAGCGCGGTCCGGATGAATCGGAAAGGAATTGGCAGAATCGAGGCTACGAACACAACGAACGGTCCGACTGGGGTAACCGCGAGACAAACAACCCCGGATATCGCGGCGCCGGAGGGGAAGAATATTACGGCTCGTACGGCGAGGGGCCCGGCAATTACCGCAATCCATGGCAAGGCGAGCAGGGCCAGAACGAACGTGAGCGGCGGGGGCAGGAAGGCCGATACGGAAATCGACAGCAATTTGAGGACACCCGCCATTTCAGCGACCGAAGCAACCTCGGCCGCGGGTATGACGACCGGAATTACGATGACCAGAGTTGGGAACGCGGCTACCAGAGCACGCCCCGTAATCAGCATATGGATCGCAATCAGCGCATGGATGAAGATATGCGCCGTGCCGATTGGGACCGCTCGCGCGGACGCAGCATGACCATGCACTATCCGCGGCAGGATGAATGGTCGCAACGTCACGGGATCAGTTCCGGGCTCTGGGGGACTGAAAATTCCGAGTACGCTACACATCCACAGAGCGGCAGTTACTACGGCGGCCAGGGGCAGTTCGGGGGCGGCCTCGGCCAGTATGGGGACCAGGGCCGTTATGCCGGACGTGGCCCCAAGGGCTACAAGCGTGCGGATGAGCGCATCAGGGAGGAGGTGAACGAACGTCTCACGCAGGATCCTTACGTCGATGCAGGCGAGATTGAGGTTGAAGTGAAAAATGGCGAGGTGACGCTGACGGGAACCGTCGACTCACGCCAGATCAAAAGGCGTGCGGAAGACGTGATCGAGAACATCTCGGGCGTGACCGAGATCCACAACCAGTTGCGAGCGCAATCGCGACAGGAGACTACGGCTGCCGCCGCCCAGGGCGGCACAAACACCGGCAAACAGAGCTCGCATTCGACGAAATCCTGATCATGTGTGCGGACGGTGAACCCCGCGCCGCAACTGGGACGAGGCCAATCGTTCGGTATGTGTGCCTCGTCCCTGAACGATCTAAAAATTTTGATTTGTTATTTCGGTTACGGTAGGCGACACTACAGTCAGGAGACTCTACAAGTGTCGTCTGTCACTTTTCTTGACCCCGGAATGTCTTGGCCGCTACCGAAGTCGTTTGACTTCGGGGAATACATCGGGGTGGAACAGGAGCTTTGGGCGTTTTTTCCCGAGACGACTGGCAAAAGGGTCAACTTCTGCCAGTTGGGACTGACGGCGAAGCTGTTCGCGGAAGTTATGGAGACACGCGAACCTTTGAGGGAGAACGAAACTTATTTTCTCATGCCTTGCGACGATGGCAGGATGCGGCCCGTCCGCATGCGCAGTGAACGCGCGCTTACCCTGGAAGAATACCGGATGACGCATCTCACCGCGATCCGGATAATGGAAAGGCTATCAGGCACGGGCAGGTTGATGGATGAGATCCACCGGCATGTGCTCGGGCCCGAAATTATTGCGCAAGGGTATTAGCATCGGAAAACAGCTGGTGTACCAGACTGCTTTAGCCTCCGTGAAGGCGCCCGGGGTGCGATAAACGAGCTTCAGAGTTGCACAGAATTCCGGGGCGCGAGCCAAACACCCGTAAGCGTGCTAGCCTCCCAGGTGTCGATGCCGCGCCGGAACGTGGGGCGCGGCAGGTAATGACTCCAATAGCGCGCTCGCGCGCATACTTCCGCACCAGGTCGTATCACCCCGTTGACGGCGGCTGATAACCCCCGCTACCGGATTCGGGCACCGCATTTAAAGAGATTTACACAGAAAGCCCGGACAGCTTCGAAACTCTGTGATAAAACGGGATAGCTCGTATATCGCACATCCGGCAAGAGGTTATGGCCAGGTCTCATCGAATCTTATGAAGGCTCCCATCAAAATTTCCAAGGTGCGCAGCGAATCGCCGCAGTGGATCCTCGGCCGGACCGCGGTCGTGCTGCTCGCCGCCTCATCGGCAGTATTCGGTCAGGTGCCCGCGCCCGCTGCGAAAGCCCCCGACGCCAACCGCGCCCTTCTCGACAAATATTGCGTCACCTGCCACAACGCCAAACTCAAAACCGCTGGACTCGCCTTCGACAAACTCGATCTCGCCAACGCCCCGGCCGACGCCGCCATTTGGGAAAAGGCCCTGCGCAAACTGCGCGGCAACCTCATGCCTCCGCCGGGCGCCCCCCAGCCGCCCCGCAAAGAAGTCGAAGCGCTCACCGCGTGGATGGAGGCGGCGCTCGACGCGCATCCCAAAGGGCCGACCGCGGGCTACGTACCTGTCGAGCGCCTGAACCGTACCGAGTACGCCGCATCCGTGAAATCCCTGCTCGGCGTGGACGTCAACGAAAAAGACATTCTCCCGCAGGACGTTCAGGTCGAGGGCTTCGATAATGTCGCCCTCGCCCTCTCCACCTCGCCCGCCTTCCTCGACCAGTACCTCGATGCGGCCCGCCGTATCGCGAAGAAAGCCGTAGGCGACATGCGTCCTCCCATTTCCAGTTGGAGCTACAAGCCCTCCGGCAACACGGACCCGGAAATTCCAATTGCACCCGGTCTGCGCGGCGGCATGAAAATCGAGCAGAATTTTCCCGCCGATGGCGAATACCGCATCAGCCTCTTTGACCTCTCGATCGGCCTTTATAACAGTACGCTCCAGAATTCCGCGACCCTGGTGCTGCTTCTTGACGGCAAGCCCTTCTTCAAAGGTGCGCTCGGCGGGCCCGAAGACCTCCGCCTCGCGAACGTGAAAGGCACCGACGGCTGGCAGCAGATTCTCGACCGCTTCCAGAAGATTCCCATCAAAATCGAAGCGGGCAAGCACACCATCGCCATCGGTTTCATCGATCGCTCGCATGTGGAGTCGGACGATAACGTCGGCAACGGCGGCGGGCGCGGCGGCGCGTTCGGCGCTCCTCTCCCGCGCCTTCCCAACGCGGAAGTCGACGCTATGGAGATCAAAGGGCCCTACAACCCCACAGGCATCTCGCATAGCGACAGCCGCCCCCTGATCTTTATCTGCGACCCGGCCAAAACGGGCGAAGCCGCCTGCGCGAAGCAGATTACCGAAAATCTCGCGCACCGCGCCTTCCGGCGCCCGATCACCGCCGACGACGTCACGCGTCTGATGAACTTCTATAACGAAGGGCGTCTCGACAACGGCACTTTCGATCAGGGCATCACCGAAGTAGTCGCCGCGGTCCTCGCCAGCCCCGACTTTCTCTTCCGCTCGCTGCCCGCTCCCAAGGGCGTCACGAAGAACATCGAGTTTCCGCTCACCGATCTCGAGTTGGCGTCGCGCCTTTCCTTCTTCATCTGGAACACCGGCCCGGACGCCGAGCTTCTGAAACTTGCCGAGACGCACCAATTGAGCAAGCCGGGCGCCGTCGAAGCACAGGTCAAGCGCATGATGGCCGATCCAAAAGCCGAGAGCCTGGTCACCGGCTTCGCGATGAAGTGGCTCAATCTCAACAGCCTCGACCTTGTCCAGCCGGACCCGAAGATTTTTCGTGGCTTCGACGCCACTTTGCGCAAGGACTTCCAGAAGGAAGCCGAGCTCTTCCTGAGCAGCATTCTGCTCGGCAACAAGAACGTCGTCGAATTGCTGACCTCCGACAAGACCTTCCTCAACAATCGCCTCGCGCGTCATTACGGAGTGCAGGGACCGAGCACTTCCGCATTCAAGGAAGTGACCCTCACCGACCCGAACCGCTTCGGCCTGCTTGGTAAAGCCGCCGTGCTGATGCGCACCTCCTACGGGGACCGCACTTCTCCCGTCCTGCGCGGCGCGTGGGTGCTCGACAAGATCATCGGCTCGCCGCCTTCGCCGCCGCCGCCAAACGTCGTGACGAACCTGACCCAGAAGGAAGGGGAACCTCCCAAGACCGTTCGCGCGCGTCTGGAACAGCATCGCGACAAATTCACGTGCAAGCAGTGCCATGGCGTGATCGATCCGACCGGGCTGGCGCTCGAGAATTTCGACGCGATCGGCCAGTACCGAAAGGTCGACCGCGAAGCAAACAACGCACCGATTGATGCCAGCACCGTTCTGCCGAACGGCGTCGCGATCAACGGACCGGTCGAACTGCGCAACCAACTCGCTGGACAAGGCGACGCCTTTGTGGGCGCGCTGGCCGAGAAGCTCATGATGTACGCCATCAACCGCCAACTGGAGTATTTCGACATGCCCCAGGTCCGCCGTGTCGTGCACAATGCCAAAAAAGACGATTACACTCTCACGTCCCTTGTCCTCGGGGTAGTGAACTCCGATGCCTTCCGCAAACAAGGCCCGGCAGTAATTTCCACTGCCGTCCCGGCAGCGCCCCGGCCGAAGGTCCCCAATGTGGCGCGGGCACTCGTGCCTGCCTGCCGCGCCGGCGCTCTTGCCGGCGCATGTCGCCGTTAGCCGTTAGTCCAGAGGAAGACCCAAATGTTCATCACCAAAAAACACATATCCCGCCGCACGGTCCTGAAAGGCGCGGGCGTCCGCCTCGCTCTCCCCTTCCTGAGCGCAATGGTGCCCGCATCGACCGCGCTGGCACAAACGGCCGCCAATCCAAAGACGCGGGTCGGCTTCTTCTACATCCCCCACGGCGCCATCCTCTTCAACACCAAATATGGTCCTGAAATGGATCGCTGGACCCCCAGCGGCTCCGGCGCAAACTACAAGCTGAACGAGATTACCTCGCCGATGGAGCCGTTCAAGAAGCAGATGACGACCTTCGGCAATCTGGAAAACGCGGCGGCGGCCGGCTCTGTGCACGTGCGCAACCCCGCTACCTGGCTCAGCGCCACGCTGCCACAGGGCAACTCGATGTCGGCAACGCTCGACCAGGTGATGACGAAGTTCCTCAGTCAGGACACGCAGTTCCCCTCGCTCGAGCTCTCCTCCGAAACGATCGTGCAAGTGGCGGCGGGCAATGGCGGCGCGTTCACCACTCTCTCTTTCCGAGACGCCAACACCCCGCTACCGATGGAGTACAACCCCCGCAAGGTCTTCCTGATGCTGTTCGGTGAAGGCGACACCCCGCAGGAGCGCGTCGCCATGGCTCGCCAGAAGAGCAGCATTCTGGATATGATCCTCGACCGCACCAACAAGCTGAAGGGTGACCTCGGCGGCGAGGACAAGGCGATCCTCGACGGCTATCTGGAAAACGTTCGCGAAATCGAGCGTCGCGCAAAGATGTCCGGCAAGTCCAACCTGTCCGGCATCAAGATTCCCAATGCGCCGATCGGCGAGCTCGAAGATTTCGCGGCGCAGGAAAAGGTCATGTACGATCTGCTTGCGCTGGCTTATCAGGCCGATCTGACCCGCGTCGCGACCTACATCACGGTCGCCGAAGGCACCAACCGGACGTACCCGTTCCTCAACATTTCGGACGGCTTCCACCCCGTCTCGCACCACGCCAACCTGATGGACCGCATCCAGAAGCTCGTGCAGATCCAGAAGTGGCATCTGTCGCAGTTCGCCGCGTTCATTCAGAAGATGGCCGACACGCCGGACGGGCAGGGCTCGCTTCTCGACCACTCGATCTTCATGTACGGATCGAACATGTCGAACAGTGATCAGCACAGCAATTACCCCATCCCGAACCTGATCGTCGGCGGCGGCAACGGCAAGCTCAAGCAGGGCGGACAGCACCTGATGCTGCCTGAGCGCACCCCAATCGCGAATCTGCACCTGACCCTGCTGCAGAAGGTGGGTCACGATCAGGACCACTTCGGCGACAGCACCGGCCACATCTCGGAGATCTAGGAGCCAGCAGTGAACCGCCGGGAACTCAATCGAAGACAAGTTTTACAAACCGCGGCTGGCGCCCTGACTCTCTGCGCCTCCAGGTTCCTGCACGCGCAGTCCAACGGCCTGACCGTGATCGACGCCGGCGGCGCCAACGTTACCGCTCTCTCAACCGGCGCGGGCTTCGTGCTGGTTGACAGCGGACCTGTGGGATCGGTCGATGCCATCGCGAGCGTACTCAAAGGCGGCAAGGTTCAAATCCTCTTCAACACCCACTACCACCTCGACCAGACGGGCAACAACGAACAATTCGCAAAGCAGGGCGCCAAAATCATCTCCCAAACCCGCACCAAAGATTGGATGGCGACCGATTACTGGGTGCCGGCCGACGAACACTACGAGAAGGCTCGCCCCGCCGCGGCCCTTCCCACCGAAACCTTTTGGGAGCGGGGTTCTCTCCAAACGGGTGGCGAACAAATCGACTACGGCTATCTCCGGATGGCCCATACCTCGGGCGACATGTACGTCCACTTCAGCGGCGCGAACGTCATCGCTGTCGGCGATGTCGCCTCGCCGGTCCGCGATCCTGAATTCGACTGGTTCACCGGAGGCTGGTGCGGCGGCCGCGTCGATTCCATGGACTTGCTTCTCTCCATCAGCAACGACCAGACCCGCTTCGTCCCGGCCTACGGCCCCATGATGACCAAGGCGCAGTTTAAAGCCGAGCGCGACATGATGGAAGAGGTCCGCACGCGGATCTTCGACCACGTGCGCGCCGGCGAAGGGCCGCAGGACATGCTCGAAAACGGCACGCTGGATGGGCTACCGCGAAAGTGGAAAGATCCCAAAAAATTTCTCTACGCCGCTGCGAAAGGCGCGTGGGCATACCACGATAAGTTGGGCGCCAATGTCGTTTGACCGGCATTTCTCCGCGTCCACCGGTGATCAAAAATGAAACGTTCTAATCTGCCGACCGCGTGTGCCGTAGCCGTAGGCGTTCTGTCGCTCGTCGCCCACGCCCAGAAGTCCACCACGAGCCTTGCGAATCTCATCCAGGCCGGCCAGACCAAACTAGCCCTCGAACAAATCAAATCCGGCGCCGACGTCAATGCCGCCCAGCCTGACGGCACCACTCCGCTCATCTGGGCAATCGACCGAGGCGAACCTGACCTCGCCGAAGCCCTCATTGCGAAGAAAGCCGATCCGAACGCCACCAACGACTTTGGCGCGAACCCTCTGACGATGGCGGCTCGTCACTCCGACGAGCACATCGTCAAAGCGCTCCTCGATGCCGGGGCCAAAGTGGATTCCGCGAACCCGGACGGCGAGACGGCCCTCATGATGGCGATCACGGCGGGCGACCTCAACATCGTCCAGATGCTCGTGAGTGCCGGTGCGAATGTCAATGAGGTCGAGAAGCTGCACAACCAGACGCCCCTGATGTACGCCTCGGCCTCCACCAACCGGAACGCCGCCGCGATGGTGAAGCTGCTGCTCTCCAAAGATGCGGACGTTCGCCCGCGCGCTCTTTATTCCGATTGGCCCAGCCAGATCACCAGCGAGCCCCGCACCCAGTACCGCACCGTCGGCGGATTGAATGCGCTCCTCTACGCCGCCCGCAGTGGCTGCTATGAATGCGCCGAAGACCTTCTGGCGCACGGCGCCGACGTCAACAAGCCGACTCCCGAGGGCGTGACACCGCTCATGATCGCTCTCGACAATGAGCACAACGACATCGCCAAACTCTTCATGGACAGAGGCGCCAACCTCCACGTCTGGGACTGGTGGGGACGTTCCGCTCTCTGGATTGCTGTCGATCGCCGCGCCGAAAACGCTGGCGGCGGGTTGTTCGGCGGTGGAGGAGGCCGCGGCGGTGCAGGTGGTGGCGGCCGGGGTGCCGGGCGTGGCGCAGGCCGCGGTGCGGCCGCGGCGGAGGCGCCGGTCAGCAAACGGCCGGGCGTCTCGAGCCTCGACATCATCAATGCACTGCTGGCCGCGAACAGCGATCCGAACGAAGAGATGAACTTCCACCGGCCCAACGCTCCTGGCCGCGGACGCTTCTCCGACAACCAGATCAGCACCGGCACGACACCGCTGTTCCGCGCCGTCCAGAACAACGATCTCGAAGCCATTACGCTTCTTCTGGCCAAAGACGCAAATCCCAACATCAACACCATGGGCTACAGCGCCTGGCTGCTCGCCTCCGGAGCCGGCCCGGCAGCGCGCGGCGGCTTCGGTGGCTCGCCCGCCCAGGTCGTGAATACACAGGTGCTGGATCTGATGCTTCAGCACGGCGCCGACATAAACGCGAAAGTCACCGGCACCCAGACGTACTCATTCAACGTGTCCCGCGCCCCGGCCAACAATGAAGGAACCTCGGCGCTCCATGAAGCAGCCCGGACTGCCCGCACGGATCTGGTGAAGTATCTTCTCGACCACGGGGCCGATCCCAATCTGCTCGACGGCGACGGCAAGAAACCGATCGAAGTGGCCGGCACACCGCATCCGCCGCGCACCGGGACGCCGGTCGCTCCTGGCCGTGGCGGCGGCCGGGGGGCGAACCCGACCGCAGTCGCCGAAATCAAGGCGATGCTCGAAGCCGCCATGAAAAAGTAAGCAGCGCCGGCGCCGAAACCGCCGGTATTGTTCCTTGAGGTGCCCCGTTGTGCAAAATCGTAGAGACATTCTCAAAGGCGCAGCAGGGTTGCTTGCCGGATCAAGCCTTCTGCGCGGACAGATATCCGACCACGTCGCCGTGGTCAATGCCGGCGGTTCCAACGTCGTCGTCTTCTCTGCCGGGAGCGGAGTTGTGCTCGTCGACAGCGGCGCTCCGAAGTCCTGGGACGAAGTGTCCGCCGCCCTGAAAGGCGCGACAGTCCAGACGCTCTTCAACACCCACTACCACCTCGATCAGACCGCCAACAACGAGCAAATCGCGGCTATGGGCGCAAAGATCATCGCCCACCTCCGCACCAAAGAATGGATGTCCACCGAGTACTGGGTTGAAGCGCAGGAGCGATATGAAAAAGCGCGCCCGAAAGCCGCCCGCCCCACAGATGTCTTCCTGACCACAGGCTCGCTCAAAGCAGGCGGCGAGCAGATCGATTACGGCCATCTCACGCTGGCCCACACCAGCGGCGACATCTACGTGTACTTCCGCAACGCGAACGCGATCGCTGTGGGAGATGTGGCGTCGCCCGTTCTCGACCCGTCCCTCGACTACTTCACCGGCGCGTGGATCGGCGGGCGCGTCGACTCTATGGACACGATCCTCAAACTCACCGACAACCAGACCAGAATCGTCCCTGCCGTCGGCCCGGTCATGTCAAGGGCTGAATTCAAGGCCGAGCGCGACATGATGGAGGAGATTCGCGCCCGCCTGTTCAAGCTCGTGCGCGAAGGCGACGGGCCGGAGGATCTTGTCGAAGCCGGTGTCCTCAAGAATCTCGCGCGCCAATGGAAAGACCCTGAAAACTTCATGTATGCTGCGGCGAAAGGACTCTGGGCCCACCATGACAAGCTCGACTACAACGTTGTGTAGACTTCTGCCGATTTGGTGTCTGCTCGCCGCGATGCCGGTGCCGGCACAGACACAAAAATCTCTCGCCGATCTGATTCAGCTCAACGAGCGCAAAGCCGCGCTCGCCGCAATCCGCGCGGGCGCTAACGTGAACGCAACGCAGCCCGACGGCACGACTCCCGTCCACTGGGCGGTGTACCAGGTCGACTACGAGATCCTCGACGCCCTCATCACGAAGAAGGCGAAGGTAAACGTCCACAACGAATTCGGCTCGACTCCGATCGCCGAAGCCGCGAAGCTCGGCGATGCGCGCCTGGTCAAGACGCTTCTTGACGCGGGCGCCGAGCCCGAAGGCGCCAATGAGGACGGCCAGACCGCGCTGATGCTCGCGATCAAAACGGGCGAACTCCCTGTCGTCGAGATGCTTTTGAAAGCCGGCGCGAAGGTCAACGTGGTCGAGAAGTTCCACAACCAGACGCCCCTCATGTGGGCCGTCACCGCCCCGAAGAATGCTGGCGCCATGACGAAGCTGCTGCTGGCGAAAGACGCCAATCCCAAACCCCGCGCGCTCTATAGCGATTGGGACAGCCAGATCAGCTCCGAGCCGCGCGCCCAGTATCGTCCCGTGGGCGGGCTGAATGCCATGCTCTATGCCGCGCGCGACGGCTGCTATGAATGCGTCGAAGCATTGATCGGCGTGGGTGCGGACGTGAACGTCCCGACTCCCGAGGGCGTCACCGCCTTGATGCTCGCCCTCGACAACGAGCACAACGATGTGGCCAAACTGCTTCTCGAGCACGGCGCGAATCCTCACGTTTGGGACTGGTGGGGACGCACCGCCCTCTACATCGTTATCGATCGCAAGGAAACCGCGGGCACGCCCGCTCGCGGCGGTCGCGGCGTTCCGGCCCGTGTCGCAATCGCCACCGGACGCGCGTCTGTGCCTCACATGGAAATCATCAACATGCTGCTCGCGGCGGATGTCGATGTGAATTCCGAACTCAACATGCACCGCCCGAGCCGCGGCGGCAACAGCGGACGCTTCGTCGACCCGCTGCTCAGCACAGGCTGCACACCGCTGCTGCGCGCGACGATGAACAACGACATGGAGGTCGTGAAGGCACTCCTCGCGAAAGGCGCGCTCCCGAACGTCAACGATATGGGCGTGACTCCGTTCCTCGTAGCCGCTGGTGTCGGACCCGGCGGGCGCGGAGGCACAGGCCTTGCCGCCCAGGCGGGCGCGAACGGTAACGCCAGCACCGCCCTTATGGACCTGCTGATCGAGCACGGCGCGGATGTCAACGCGCAGGTGACCGGCACGAAGAGCTACTCGATGCGGATTTCGCGCGGCTCTTCCGAGAACGAGGGCATGTCCGCGCTGCACATCGCCGCGCAGTCGGGACGCGTCGAGATGGTGAAGTATCTTCTCGAACACGGCGCGAACCCGGACCTGAAGAACTTTGAAGGCAAGAAACCCATCGACCTGATTGGCGGAGGCGCTGGTGGCGCGCGTGGAAGCGGCGCCGCGCCGGCCGCCGGCAGAGGAGGACGCGGTCCTGCCGGTCCGAGCCCGGCGGCCGTGGCCGAGATCAAGGAACTGTTGCAGCCCGCGAAGAAGTAGCCGCCCAGCCGGAGCACGGCCAGGGCTGCGCGTGCCGCTTGCGCTCGCCCGCTGAATGCAACAAACTTGAACACAGGAGTTCTCATGGCAACAGTCCGATTCAATCTGAACGGGAAGCCGCAGTCCGCGGACGTCGTCCCCGAAATGCCGCTTCTCTGGTATCTGCGCGACACGCTCGGCATGACCGGGACGAAGTTCGGCTGCGGGATGGCGCTCTGCGGCGCGTGCACGGTCCATATCAACGGACAGGCGACGCGCTCATGCGTGACGCAGGTCGGCTCGCTCGCGGGCAAGAACGTGACGACGATTGAAGGCCTGTCGGCGGACGGCACACATCCGGTACAGATCGCCTGGATTGAAAACGATGTGCCTCAGTGCGGGTATTGCCAGTCCGGACAGATCATGCAGGCGGCGGCGCTGCTCGAGAAGAGAGCGAAACCGACCGACGCGGACATCGACGAAGTGATGAAGGGCAACATATGCCGCTGCGGAACGTATCAGGATATCCGCCGTGCGGTACACCGGGCGTCGGAAATCAAGGCTGCGGGAGGCAAGGCATGAAAACCAGCCGCCGGAGTTTCCTTCAGGTTGGCGCGTCAGCGTCCGCCGGTTTGCTCGTCGGCTTCTACCTGCCCGAGAGCTCGAAACTCGCCGCGCAAACGGCAGAGAGTAATACCGCGCCGATCAACGCATGGATTCACGTTGCACCCGACGACACCGTGACCTTCGAGATCCACAAAGTCGAGATGGGCCAGGGTACGGTCACATCGCTCTCCCAGCTTCTTGCCGAAGAGCTCGAGTGCGACTGGGGCAAGTTCCGCACGGAGTTTCCGCCGGTGGACGGCAAAGCGTTCGGATTCCAGGGCGTTGTCGGCAGCCAGAGCATCCGCACGTCGTGGGACCCGCTTCGCAAGGCCGGCGCCACCGCCCGCGAAATGCTCGTGCAGGCCGCGGCCCAGCAGTGGGGCGTGGATAAGTCCGCGTGCCGTGCACAAAGCGGCTCCGTCATCAATAACTCGACTGGCGCGAAGCTGAGCTACGGAAAGCTCGCTGCGGCCGCCGCGAAGGTGCCTGTGCCGTCTAACGTGACGCTCAAGGATCCGAGCCAGTTCAAGCTCATCGGCAAGTCGATGAAGCGGCTCGATGTGCCCGACAAGGTCACTGGCCGCACGAAGTTTGGGATCGACATGCGCCGCCCAGGCATGATGTATGCGGCGATTGCGCGCTGCCCGGTCTTCGGAGGCAAGGCGGCGAGCTTCGACGACACGAAGGCTAAGGCATTCCCCGGCGTGAAGCAAGTCGTCAAGACATCGCGCGGCGTGGCCGTGGTGGCGGACAACACCTGGTCCGCGATTCAGGCTTCCCGGCTGCTCAACGTCACCTGGGACGAAGGCCCGAATGCCAACCAGAGCAGCGCCAATATCAGCAAGACCTTCGCGGATCGCGCGCAGAAGCCCGGTGTCGAAGTCAGCAAGACCGGCGACGTCGAGACTGGGCTCGCCGCCGCGACGAAGAAGGTCGAAGCTATCTACGAAGCGCCTTTTCTCGCGCACGCCACGATGGAACCGATGAACTGCACGGCCGATGTTCGCGCGGACGGCTGCGACGTCTGGGCGTCCACCCAGATGCAGACGCTGGCGCAGGGCGCGGCGGCGCAGGCATCGGGATTACCGGCGGAGAAAGTGCGCATCCACTCGCAGTTCATGGGCGGCGGATTTGGACGGCGCGGCATGACCGACTATGTGACCGAAGCGGTCGAAGTGTCGAAAGCAATCGGCGCTCCTGTGAAGGTGACCTGGTCGCGCGAAGACGATATGCAGCACGACAACTACCGACCGGCGTCTTATTCGAAGTTCGAAGCCGGACTCGATGCGAATGGCTGGCCGGTGGCGTGGCACAACCGCATCGCATGCCCGTCTATTACGAATTCCAACGGGCAGCCGCCGCAGAACGGCATTGATCGCACCAGCACCGAAGGCTCGCACGATATGGGCTACGGGATTCCCAACAAGCTGGTCGATTATCACTGGACTGAAGTCGGTATTCCCGTGACTTACTGGCGCGCCGTTGGCTACACGCAGAACACCTTCTTCGTCGAAAGCTTCATGGATGAAGTGGCGGCGGCCGGCGGCAAGGATCCGGTCGAGCTGCGGCGGAAACTGCTGGCGCAGAATCCGCGACTGCTGGGCGTCCTCGAACTGGCCGCCCGGAAGTCCGACTGGGGCAAGCCTCTGCCGTCGGGGCGCTTCCGGGGAATCGCGGTTGTCAACAACGTCGGGAGCTACACCGCGCAGGTGGCCGAGGTGTCGGTCAACCAAGGCAAGCTGAGAGTACACCGGATCGTGACCGCGGTGGACTGCGGGCACGTGGTGAATCCGGCGATCGTCGAGCAGCAGATGCGCAGTGCGATCGTCTATGGCCTCAGCGCCGCGCTCAAGGGGCAGATCACGATCGACAAAGGCCGCGTGCAGCAAAGCAACTTCGACCGGTACGACGTCGTTCGGATCGACGATGCGCCCGTGGTCGAAGTATACATCGTGCCGAGCACGGAGAATCCCGGTGGCATCGGAGAGGCCGGCGTGCCGGCGATCGCTCCGGCAGTTGCGAATGCGGTCTTTGCCGCGACGGGCAAGCGAGTGCGGAAGTTGCCGATCCAGTTGAGTTGAGGGTCGCGACAGTTTCCAGAATTCCCCGGTTAAGCCGCCGCCAAAGGGGTAGTGTGGGCTCGCCGGCTGACTACGAAAGCGATCATCTGCCCCACACAGGCTTTGGCTTCGTCGCGCGCATGGAGCAGAACAAACTTTGAAAAGCAAATCCCTGACGACCTGGATCATCGTCGCCTTGTTTGCCGGCGTTGGCTTTGGAGCCGCGTTTCCGAAGCAGGGTGTCGCGCTGGCGATCCTGGGAACCATTTTCCTGCGCCTGATCAAGTCGATCATTGCGCCTCTGCTGTTTGGCACCCTGGTATCCGGCATCGCGGGCGCGGGGAGCGTCAAGACGATGGGCAGAATCGGCGGCAAGGCCATCCTCTACTTTGAGATCGTGACGACCGTGGCGCTGTTTATCGGGCTGGGCGCAGTCAATCTGGTCAAGCCGGGAGTTGGTGTGCACCTGGTCAAAAGCGGGGGCTCCGGACTGGCGCAGAACAGTGGCGGGCTGAACCAGATGGTGGAACACACCTTTCCGACCAGCATCATTGACTCGATGGCGAAGGGGGAGGTGCTGCAGATCGTCGTATTCGCATTCATCTTCGGGGCTGCATGCGCAACAGCAGGTCTGAAAGCGCGCCCGGTAGTCGAGTTTTGCGAGTCGCTCTCGGAGGTGATGTTCAAGTTCACGAACTACATCATGCTGTTCGCTCCCCTGGGTGTGTTCGGGGCCATGGCGGCGACGATCGGCGAGAAGGGCATCGGAGTACTCAGGAATCTCGGCACGCTGGTGCTGACGCTCTACGGGGCTGAGGTCTTCTTCGTGGTGGTGGTGCTTGGAACGGTCACGGCCATTGCGAAGATTCCGCTCGGACGCTTCATCCGCTATGTGCGGGAGCCGTTTTTGCTGGCGTTTTCGACCGCCTCGAGCGAGTCGGCGCTACCGATTGCATTGGAAAATATGGAGACGTTCGGAGTTCCGAAGCACATCGTTTCATTCGTGCTCCCGGCCGGCTACAGCTTCAATCTGGATGGGTCGACGCTTTATCTCGCGGTTGCCGCAATGTTCGTGGCGCAGGCAGCGGGCGTGCATCTGCCGTTCACAACGCAACTCGTGATGATGCTCACGTTGATGCTCACCAGCAAGGGAGTGGCGGGAGTGCCGCGCGCCTCGCTCGTAGTTTTGGCCGGAACGCTCGCGACATTCGATCTTCCGGCGGAGGGAGTGGCGGTGATCTTCGGAGTCGACACCCTAATGGATATGGCGCGGACGTCAGTCAATCTGCTCGGCAATTGCCTTGCAACGGCGGTGGTGGCGCGATGGGAGGGTGTGGATTTGAAAGCGACGTCGGTTGGGGATCGCAACGTCGAGGCTGCCGCAGTGTAGGGATAGCGATTATTGCTTCGATCGCAGGATTGGATTAACGATCCTCACACCTGGAATGCGGCTGAAGTCACGATCGGCCGACCAGAGTTCACGGATGCCATGCGTTCGGCAGATCGCGGCCACGCGCGCGTCGTGCACCTTCGGTCCTGCGATCTTCCCCTTCGTCAGGGTTTCACATAGATGCGGCCAGTAGTCTCCAGCCTCTCCGATGAGCTGAAGCCAGGGCGATTCCCTCCAGATGTCGATCTGCTGTACAGCCACATCTATTGGAGTGGGGATATGGAAGATGCGGGTGTGTGTGACGATTCCGAGGAATTCGTGCACGCATGGCCATGGAATCGCCCAGTGTTCGCGGCCTTCGGCCAGCCTCCGAACGGCGCCGGCGGCTGCCAGGTGAAACTCCGAGTCACGCCGATGCGCATAAACGAGAATGTTCGTATCGACAGCGATCACGCGCCGCGGCCCTGATAGACTTCATCGCGGATCTGATCCCAGTTGAGCTTTTGGCGCAAGCCTTTGGAGCCGAACGATCCGTCACGGAGACGGAAGGGCTGTTCGCGCCGCTGTTCGAGCGCGCTCCTCAACGATTCTTCAACGACCTGTCGCAAGCTGATGGATCGCGAGGCGGCGAATCGCTTTGCCTGAACCAGAAGGGAGTCGGCAATTTCCAGCGTCGTCTTCATGACCCATATTACCGTACTCCGGAGTATGGGTATATGGGCAGCAGCGATAGCATCCACCGGAAGGGGTTCCGCGGCTGGCGCCGTATGCCGACGCTTTTACTTCGCCCGCTGCACCGGCTTGCCAAACTTCGCGTTGTCGATCTGAACGTTCGGCTGTACTTCTGTGATCTGGTACTCTTCGCGGCCGCTCACCCAGCCGTAGGTCCACTTGTGAGCGATCTTCACGCCCGCTACCGGACGGTAATCCGAATAGTCGATTTGGGTCGGGACGCGGCCAACGGCTGAATCCGCGTAGTGGATCATGCGCGTCAACAGGTTCGTTTCCTTGTCGAAGTAGAACGTCGCGAGGATGCCGGTCGCGCGAGCTTGCAGCACATTGGTTTCGCGTCCGTCGATGGTCACGGGAGTCCCGACGCGCCAGTCCTGGAAGAGAGACTTCAGCCGGCCGGGAAATGCCATTTCCGCGTCGAGCTTGCCGCCTTCGCGTGCGCTGCCGTTCAACGGGTATTCCTTGACGACGGTCAGCGGCAGCATGACGAATGCGTCGCGTCCATTGAAGCTGCGGGCAACATCGCCTTCGCGTTGATGCACTGTAGTCACGAGGCTTTCCGGCATCTTCGCGTAGAGCTCCATGGCGTCGTCGCGAGTCTCACCGAACAGGTGGCTGGTGCCTTTGGCGCTGTAGCTGGTGAGCTTGCTGATCGCGTCCGCGCCGCCGAGAGCGGTGACGAACCTGTTGAAGATTTCATCGGCGCTGGGAGCGCCGGAGCGAGCGGGAGGCACGACGTCGGCCGGGAAGTTCAGCGGCTCTCCGTAGATGGTGTCGATCGACGGAGTCACCGCGGGGTTCGGGCTGCCACGATGGCACGTCCAGCAGGTGATGGCTTGCCTGCCGTTGAACTGCGTCTTGTTGATCGTTTGCACCATCGACGCCATGCGGCGCGCCATAATTTTGCGCGGCGGATCGGCTTCCCACTTCGGATTATCCGTACCCGCGCCCGTGTGGCAGTCGCCGCAGCAGTAGCTGAGCGCGGCGGAGAAGAGGCCCATGGTCCCCATGAATTCGTCGACCGGGATGCCTTTCAGGACCTGCACATTCTTGAACGCCTTCTCGGACATCGTGGGCGCGGAAGCAGCCGTCGGTCCTGCCGCCGGCGGCGCTTGCGCGCGCAGCTTCAGGGCGAAAGGAACGGCTCCGGCGACGACGGCGAGCGCGCCAGTGGCGATCAATCGTTTCGAGCGAATATCCATGTATGACTTCCTTTTGCAGGGCCGTGTATATACAAGTCACAGGCAGTCCGCAACATGCTTTCAACCTGGGCCCGAAACATCATATTACACGCGGGGGGCCCGCGGTCCTGTGGCGGGCGTGTGATAGTATTCTCGCGTCAAACGCGGCCGATGAACCTGCCTCAAGTCCACCTGTTGTTGAATCACTTCCCGATCATCGGGACGATCATCGCGACGGGTCTGCTTGTGTTCGCGCTGCTCGGGCGCAGTGAAGACCTCAGGCGCAGCAGCTTCGTCATTCTGACCGGCATCGCACTGATTGCGATTCCGACCTACATGAGCGGCGCAGGCGCGGCGCTGGCGCTCAAGGAGAAGCCCGGAATTTCGCTGCAGGCGCTTGCCGCGCATAACGGGATGGCCATTGTGGCGCTGGCGTTCATGGAACTGGCCGGAATGTTCGCCTGGCTGGCGCTGTGGCAGTCGCGGCGCTTTGCGCATCCGCGCGCATGGACGACGGGCGCTGTCGTGCTGCTTTCCGTGATCACGATCTATTTCATGGCGTTAACGGGGAACAGCGGCGGGGATATCCGGCATGTGGAGATTCGCGCCCAGCAGCAGGCCACACCGCCGGCTATCGACGCCGCCGCGGCCAGCAAGTTCATCACAGGCGAGAAGTGGGTGTGGCCCACGTGCGAGACGCTCCACTTCATCGGGCTGAGTCTGCTGATCGGAATCGTCTTCCTGCTCGACCTGCGTGTGCTGGGCGCGATGAAAAACGTTTCGTTTCCGGCGCTGCATCGGCTGCTGCCATGGGCCACGCTCGGGTTCACGCTGAACGTGATGACCGGCATGATCTTTTTCGTCGGATCGCCCGAACAGTACGCCAACAGCGCGGTGTTCCAGTGGAAGATGATCTTCGTGCTGGTGGCGGGCGCCAATGCCCTTTACTTCACGATGTTTGACGGCGTGTGGAGGCTGAAGGCGGGTGAGAATGCGCCGTTCGCGGCGAAACTCGCAGCGGCTTCAGCGGCAGTTTTGTGGGTGGCGATCATGTGGTGCGGGAACATGCTGCCATTCATCGGAGACTCCTTCTAACGTGCCGCTTGCGCTTTCAGTGCTGTTGCTCGTGATCGGAGTAACCGCCATTATCGGACTGGCCGGTTATCTCATCGATCGCACGGCGCGCCGGAGCGAACACAGAAAAGAAAACTGATGCTCGATTTCCTGAATTCCATCGAACAATCGGGGTTGAGCATCTGGATTCGCGAGTCCGGCTCGATCTGGTCGTTCCCCACGGTTCTGCTGCTTCATACTCTCGGAATGTCGATCGTGGCGGGCGGAAGTGCCGTTGTCGATCTCGTGCTGCTGGGATTCTGGCCATGGAAGATGCCGGTACGTCCGCTGGACAAATATTTCCCGTTGATCTGGGCGGGTTTTGGGCTGAACGCAGTGACAGGCACTCTGCTGCTGATGATCGACGCCACGGCCAAGCTCACGAACTGGGACTTCTACGTGAAAATGGCGTTCATCTTCGCAGGCGTAGTGGTGCTCTATCGGATGCGAAAGACCGTCTTCGCGGACCCGGCGATCGATCAGGGTGTTGTGCCGGCGAGCGCGAAGAGCCTTGCATGGGTGTCGCTGATCTGCTGGTTTGTGGCGATCACGGCCGGGCGGCTGTTAGCGTATGTGGGACCGGTGTCGGGCCCCCCGGGCCTGAGTAATCAGTAATCAGGCGGCTGTGTGCAGGCCCATGCGCTGCTTGACCAGCTCGACCGTCGAGTTGGCAATTGGTGTTACGGCCTCCGCGCCTTCGCGCAAAATTCCGTCGAGGTATGACGGGTCCGCCGTGATTTCGCGATAACGCCGCTGAATCGGCTCGAGCTTTGAAACCACCATCTCGGCTACCTGCTTTTTCAGATCGCCGTAGCGCAGGCCGGCAAAGTGGGCGCGCATATAGTCGTTCGTCGAATCCGAGAAGGCCTGGAAGATGTTGAGAAGATTCGCGACGCCCGGCCCCATCGTCTCGAAATCGACGGCGGGATTTGAGTCCGTCGTGGCGCGCATGATGGTCTTGCGAATCTTCTCAGGAGCGTCGAGCATGCCGACGGCATGGCCCGATCCGGCCGCGGATTTACTCATCTTGGCCGTCGGATCGTCGAGCCCCATCACGCGCGCGCCGACTGCCGGAAGCTTCGTCGCGGGCATCGTGAACGTTTCGCCATAGAGAGAGTTGAAGCGCTGCGCGATGTCGCGGGTGAGTTCGAGGTGCTGCATCTGATCCTCGCCGACGGGGACGATGGCGGCCTGATAGAGCAGAATGTCCGCCGCCATCAGGACGGGGTACTGAAACAAGCCATCGCCGACCGATTCCTGCGCGGCGGCCTTCGCCTTGAACTGCGTCATGCGATCCAGCCAGCCCATCGGTGTGACGCAGGTGAGCATCCACGCCAGCTCCGCATGCGCCGGAACGCTCGATTGCACGACGATGCGGGAATGCTTCGGGTCGATGCCGGCAGCGAGGAACAGGGCAGCGAGTTCGCGGATCTTGGCGCGCAGTTCGTCCGGTTTCTGGTATACGGTGATGGCATGCAGATCGACGATGCAAAAGATGCTCTCGTAGTCGTACTGAATCTTCACCCAGTTCGCGAGCGCGCCCAGATAGTTGCCAATATGCAGATTGCCGGACGGCTGTACGCCCGACAGAACGCGGGATTTCATGAGTTGTGGTTGAATGCTTATCGTATCAACGACAAGTCCCAGCGCCCGAGCTTTGCGGCTGCATCGTAAGTGCGCACGCAAAAATCCAGGACAGACCGGTCGGGGTCAGGCTCGGTGCGAGCGTCTTCATATCTCAGAATGAACTCGCCGAGCTGCGTATCCCAGCCGGGAAACTCGTCGAGCCCCGGAATTGCCGGCGCGGCATAGGCGTAAAAGGCCGCATGCGGGAACGCCCGGCTACCGGGCCAGAAGCCGCAACTGATGACTTCGTGTGAATACGCTTCGCGCGTGACCGGGTCCATCGCCGCCCGTGGCGACGGCTTTCCGTTGAAACGGGTCACGGCAAGGTCGAACGATCCCCAGAAGAAATGCACGGGGCTGCACTTGCCGAGGAAGGCCGAGCGAAAGCGCCTGAGCAGGAAATCGACATTGATGAGGATGCGGCGGAAACGCTCGACGTACTCGCGGTCGTACGAAGCGTGGTGGCGGTCTTCGTCGAAGGGCGTGTTGTCGTCGAACTCCTGCGGTTTGCGGTTGATCCTGACTTCGATGCCGAGGGAGCGGAGTGTGGCCATGTATTCGCCGTAGAAATCGGCGACCGAGCGCGCGAAAAGGGGAACGGCGGCCTTCGTGCCCTCGCTGGTGCGGATAGCGAGCTCGTGGGCGATAAAGTCGAATTCTGCTTCAAACGCGAGAGAGCCGGAATACATGCCCGGCGCGATCAGTCCTCGCGGGGTCACGTAGAGCGGCACGTGCCACCAGTGGTTCTGTGCCGGGCTCAGGGCCATGCGCGTTTTGCCAACGATCTGCGTCCACATGTGGACGGTATCGCAGGTCGATTCCCACTCGGCGAAGGGGAGTGCGGGCCACGAGGTGTTCCCGGCCTCAGTCGAATTCAAGTTCCACCTCGTCGACGAAGCACCAGCCCCAGTCTTCCCCGGGCTCGATGGAGCGCATGATGGGATGTTTCGTGGCGTGGAAATGTTTCGTCGCATGCTTGTTCTTCGATGAATCGCAGCAGCCGACATGGCCGCACTCCATGCAGAGGCGCAGGTGCACCCAGGAATCGCCCATCTTCAGGCATTCCTCGCAGCCGCGCGTGTGGGGCTTGACGTCTTTGATGTGATCGGCGTGCGTGCAGGTCATACTTCAGGGTCGCATGATTATCGCGTCACTACGTGACGTTGCGGGGAAGACATGTCCTGGTCTTCGCGGAAACCCGCCGGCACGATTGCCGACGCTTCAGGCAAAGTGCGCGCGCCACAATCCGCGGCGTGAGAGTCTGAATGTTGCTATGGACAAGACCACGGTTCAGGAGCTGGCCGGGCGGCTCGACCAGGCCGAAAGATCGCGGCGTCAGATCCGTCAGTTCTCGCTCGAATTTCCGGATATGACGATGGAGGACGCATACGCTGTCCAGAAAGCCTGGGTCGATCTCAAGCTTGCCGGCGGACGCGCCATCAAAGGCCACAAAATCGGACTGACCTCGCGCGCCATGCAGATGGCGTCGAACATCAACGAACCGGATTACGGCTCGCTGCTCGACGACATGTTCTACAACGACGGCGCGGAGATTCCATTTGAGCGATTCATCCAGCCAAGACTTGAAGTGGAGCTGGCGTTTGTGCTCGGCAAGACGCTGCACGGGCCAGGATGTACGATCTTTGACGTGCTGACCGCGACCGATTACATCACGCCGTCGCTGGAGATTATCGACTCGCGCGTGCACATGACCGATCCTGAAACGAAGCGCAGCCGGAAGGTGACGGACACGATTTCCGACAATGCCGCGAATGCGGCGCTGGTCGTCGGCGGGCGCCCTTTTAAACCTCTTGACGTCGACATGCGGTGGATATCGGCGCTGTGTTACCGGAACGGCGTGATCGAGGAATCCGGTGTGGCCGCGGCGGTGTTGAATCATCCGGCGAATGGGGTGGCGTGGCTGGTGAACAAGCTGTCGGCATTCGAGGTTGGGCTGGAGGCAGGTGAGTTTGTGCTGGGCGGATCGTTCACGCGTCCTGTGTTCGCCAAAGCAGGCGATACCTTCCATGTGGACTACGGGCCGCTCGGCTCGATCTCGTGTTACTTCAAATGAGGACTGGGATGAATTCGTTTAAAGCTGCGATTGCGAGACATGAGACGCAGATCGGTCTGTGGCTGGCTCTGGGGGATGCTTACAGCGGGGAAATCTGCGCATGCGCTGGATTCGATTGGGTGGTGATCGATGGAGAGCACGGGCCGAACGATGTCCGGTCAATTTTGGCGCAACTGCAGACGCTGGCGGCGTACCCGGTGCATCCGGTGGTTCGTCCGCCCGTTGGCGATGTGGCATTGATCAAGCAGATGCTGGATATCGGGGCGCAGAATCTGCTGATCCCGATGGTGGAAACGGCCGAGCAGGCGCGGACGCTGGTGTCAGCGGTGCAGTATCCACCGCGAGGGGTGCGCGGCGTGGGGGCGGCGCTGGTGCGGGCTTCGCGATGGAATACGATTCCCGGCTATCTCGACAATGCGGACGACGGAATCTGCCTGATTCTCCAGATTGAGACAGCCCGAGGGCTGGAGAACATTAAAGAAATCGCCGGCGTCGAGGGTGTCGATGCGCTGTTTATCGGGCCTTCGGATTTGTCGGCATCGCTGGGGCATCGGGGGCATCCGGAGCATCCAGAGGTGCAGGCGGCGATTACGGATGCGATACCGCGGATTCGGGCGGCGGGGAAATCCGCTGGGATCCTGACGCGTGACGAGAAGCTGGTGCGGGAGCATATAAAGCTGGGGTGTTCGTTTGTCGCGGTCGGGGCGGATGCGTCGATTCTGGCTCAGGGCGCGCGGGAACTGGCGGCAAAGTTCCGGAAAAGCTGATTTCGCTCGCAAAGACGCAACGGCGCCGGGAAAATCAAAGACATGTTTATCAAGACGCTGTTGGAGCGCGCGGAATTCCGGCCGGACAGGATGGGCAAGGTCACGCTGGCACAGGGCGATTTCCTGTTAGCCGGATTGAATTGCTTCGAGCCCGGGCAGGAGCACGCCGCCCATGCTCACGCGGGGCAAGACAAACTGTATGTCGTGCTGGAGGGCACCGGCGCGGTACGGATCGGCGATGAGACGCAAACGCTCAGTACGGGCGATGCGGCCTTTGCGCCGTCCGGCGTGGTGCATTCGGTCCGGAACACAGGGGCGGGACGGCTGATGCTATTGACGGTGCTGGCGCCGCCACCGAAGTAGCCTGGCCGCCACACCGGCATTTCGTATGGCTGACGACCGTCGCCTGAAACCGACGCTGCGAGCAGGAGTGCTCGCGCCACGGGTCTACTAAATCGACAAGTAGTCGGGCTTGAGCGGGCCGGTGCTGTCGCCGAGCTTTTCGGTTTGGACGCCGGCTTTATCGAGCACGCTCACAAGAAGGTTCGTCATGGGCGTGTCGATCGTATACTTCAGGTGGCGTCCGCATTTCATCTGTCCGTTGAGTCCGCCGGCGAGCAGGCAGGGCAGATCGTTGTGGCGATGCAGATTGCCGTCGCCCATGCCGCCGCCGTAAACCAGCAGGCTGTGATCGAGAAGAGTACCGTCGCCATCCGGCGTCGCCTGCATCTTTTCAAGGAAATATGCGAGAAGCTGCACGTGATAAGTGTCGATTTTCGCCTTCTTTGCGATCAGGTCCGGATCATTGCGATGGTGTGAAGTGGCGTGGTGCTGCTCGGGGACTCCGATGTTCGGGTAGGTCCTCGAGCTCAGCTCGCGCGCCATCACCATGCTGAAGATGCGGGTGAGGTCGGCGCGGTATGCGAGCAGCAGCAGGTCGAACATCATCTTCGTATGGGCTTCGAAGGTTTCGGGGATGCCGAACGGACGGTCCGGCAGGTCGACGGACTTCGCGGCCTGCGACTCGACGTTGTGAATGCGCGTTTCGATGTCGCGCACGGAGTCCATGTACTCGGCAAGCTTGGCGCGGTCGCCTGGGCCAAGCGTGCCGGCAAGCCGCGCCGCTTCCCGGCTGACGGAATCGAGCACGCTGCCGCGCGCCTTTGTCTGGGCGAGGCGCTGGGCCGGATCGCCGCCGTCGCCGAAGAGCCGCTGAAAAACGATGCGCGGATTGGATTCCGTCGGATTCGGAGTGGTCTCGTTCCGCCAGGAGACGGTGTTGACGTAGAAGCAATCGCCGGAATCGCAGGCGCCTTGCGTCGGGTAATCGAGGTTCAGTTCGAGCGAGGCGAGCCGCGTTTCCTTGCCGAGCACGCGGGCGGCGAGTTGATCCGCGGAAGTTGCCAGCCGCACTTCCACGCCGGGCTGCGTGCGGTCGTAAGCATGCACTCCGGTGAGCCAGGCAGCGGAGGCGCGGGGATGATCCCCCGTGCCGTCCCCGAACGTATCGGCCTGCAGGTGCGAGAGTCCGGAGACGACGTTGACATGTTTTCGGACGTTGGCGAGCGGCTTCAGAATCGGGGTCAGCTCGAAATTCGGACCGGTGGCTTCGGGGATCCACTGCTTCTGGATGATGCCGTTTGACACGTACACGAAGCCGAGTCGCGGCGCCGCGGCGGTTGGTTTCGCGCTGAGCGCCGGGACCATCGAATCCAGCATGGGAAGGGCGAGCGTTGTTCCGATGCCGCGCAGGAAGGTGCGGCGCGCGAGGGCCTTCTTCGTCACGAATGTCATTGCGATGTCCTCATTTGAAACTGCGGGCTCTTGACTACGCCCACGACCAGCGATGCGAGGGTGTATTTGTTCTGCGCCGAATCATGCACGATGGTGCGCACGGCGGGCGTATCGTAATACTGCAGATTACGGCCGAGTCCATACATCAGGAGCTTACTCGCCACGGTATCGACGAACTGTTCCGGATGAGCAACAAGGGCTTTCTTCAGGCCTATGATGCCGTCAAATTTCGTGCCGTCCGGCAGTGTGCCGGAGGTGTCGATCTTGTTGTCGCCATCCCGATTGCGCCACTTGCCGATAGCGTCGAAGTTCTCCATGGCGAAACCGATGGGGTCCATGCGGGCATGGCATCCCGCGCAAGCGGGGGCGGCGCGGTGGAGCGTCATGGCTTCGCGCATAGTGAGCTTCTGGCCCGGCGCGGCGCCTTCGGTCTTGAGCGCAGGAATATTTGGCGGAGGCGGTGGAGGTGGGGCGGAGAAAAGATTTTCCAGCACCCATTTGCCGCGCACGACCGGTGAAGTGCGGTTGGCGTAAGACGTGATCGTCAGGATACTGCCTTGGCCAAGTAAGCCGCCCCGTGCGCTGCCGTCGGGGAAGGTGTAGCGGCGGAACCAGCTTCCTTCAATGTTGGGGATGCCGTAGTGGCGCGCGAGGCGCTCGTTCACGAACGTATAATTGGCGGTCAGCAGGTCGACGACGCTCCGGTTTTCCCGCAGAACGTTGTCGAGGAACAGCTCAGTCTCGCGGCGCATGGCGGCGCGGAGTGTTTCATCGAAATCGGGGAAAAGGACTTCATCCGGATCTTTGGCTTCAATGTCTCGAAGGAACAGCCACTGCTCGGCAAAGTTGGTGACCATGGACTCGGATCGGGGGTCGGCCATCATGCGGCGGGTCTGTTGTTCGAGAATGACGGGGTCGTGAAGCTTGCCTTGCTCGGCGACGCGCAGAAGCTCATCGTCCGGGATGCTGCTCCAGAGAAAGAAGGAGAGGCGCGAAGCGAGTTCCAGATCGTCGATGCGATGCGGAGTGCCGGGCGCGAGTCCGGCGGGGTCGCGCTCAATGCGAAAGAGGAATTGAGGGCTGACGAGAATGCGTCCGAGGGCGCGTTCGATGCCGATGTCGAACCCGCCTGCCATGCGGCCTTCGTTGTAGAAGGGCATCAGGTCCGCGAGGTCCGTGTCGGTGACCGGGCGGCGGTAGGCACGATGCCCGAGCGTCGATAAAATCTTCTTCGCGCACGCGAGTTCGGCGCTTTCGTTTTCCGGCCGGCAAGTGAAAATACGCTCGCGGCTGGGGGAATGGCCAGACGATTTGGTTCCGTAAGGTCCGCTAATCGTGACTCCGCTGATCGAGGGGAGTGTGCCGCGTCCGCGCATACGGGGCCGAAGAACGGTTTCATCGCGTGCTTCGGAGTGCTCGACGAAGGTCACCCCGATGAGACGCGGGCCGGCTTTGACGGGAACACGGAACTCCAGAGGCTTGGCCGGTGGGGCTCCGCGTCCGGCGCGGCCACCAGCGCCGCTCGCGCCGCCGACCGGGACCAGTTCCATTCTTTGGCCGTCTACGGTGATTTCGAGCTGGTGCTGTTCACGAGCCGCGCCGCTGACGTCGATCTTGATTGAGTAGTCGCCGTCGACCGGGAAATCGCTGTGGACGGCAAGACCGCCGCGTGTTCCGAACGAGAGGTCTTCGACGCGAGCGTCCTGCGGATGCTCGGGCGAGATCGGATAGATATTCACCATCAGCGGCGTATTCGGATCGCCGGCAGCGAAGCGGCTGAGCTTTTCGGCCGCGTCGAGATAGCGCTCCATGGTGGCCGGCGAGAGAAAGAGCAAATCGGCAAGGTTGTCGAAGCCGCTGGAGACGTTATCGGGCGGCAGGAGCGTGTTGTAGTCGAGTTCCTGCGGGAGCGCGTCGATGGCGAGCAGGTCGCGGATGGCGTTTTGATACTCGGTGCGGCTCAGGCGGTGCAGGAGAGGGAGTTTGCCGGGGTTTGGTTTTGCGCGCGCGGCAGCGTCGAGGCGCGTTTCGAGGAAAGCGGCTGTGGCGTCGTAGCCTGTTTGATCGGGGCGCGGCATGCCCGCGGGCGGCATCGCGCCGCTGCGCAGTTTCGTAACGACCTTTTCCCAAAGCTCGGCGCGATCGGGGATGTCGGCGAGCGCGGCGGTATCGATGACGAGTCCGGCCGTCTTGAGTTTGGCATTGTGGCAACCGGTGCAGTAGCGCGTGAAGAAGGCAGCGGGAGCCGCTTCAGGAGGCGTGGCTTGCGCGAGAAGAGGCCAGCACGCGATCGACGAAATCAGCGCAATTCGCTGAAGATACCGGGTCATCGCAAGACAGTGCCATTGTACATCCGGCAGCAGCCGGCAGTTTCGCCCTGGGGCGTTCATTTCGATATCGCGCCGCCTGACAGCCTCCGCTTCGCCCGTGATATTCTCGCCTGAAGGAGTCAGCCCATGGACCCAAACAAACCGAAACTGCCCCGCGAAGCCATCCAGCTCTACAACCTCTTTATTCACGGCGAGATCAGCCGCCGCGACTTTGCCGCGGGCGTGCAGAAATTCGCGATCGGCGGTTTGACCGCCGCTGCGGTGGTTGAAGCTCTGATGCCGAACTACGCCGCCGGACAGCAGGTGGCGAAGAACGATGAGCGCATCAAGGCGACATATGAAACGGTGCCTTCGCCGAATGGAAACGGCAGTATCAAGGGATATCTGGTGAAGCCCGTCAGTGCCGACACGCGCGAAGCCAAGCCGTTAAAGCTGGCCGGCGTGATCGTGGTGCACGAGAATCGCGGTCTCAATCCGCACATCGAAGACGTCGCCCGCCGCTTCGCCCTTGCGGGCTTTATGGCCTTTGCGCCCGACGGACTCACCTCGGCCGGCGGCTATCCCGGCGACGATTATAAAGGCGGCCAGTTGTTCGCCAAGGTTGACCGCAACAAGATGACGGAAGACATGGTAGCCTCCGCGCAGTGGCTGAAAAATCGTCCGGATTGTACCGGCAAGATCACCGCGACCGGCTTCTGTTATGGCGGAGGTATCGCCAACACGCTGGCCGTTCGTCTCGGCGCCGACATCGCGGCGGTCGCGCCTTACTACGGTGGGCCGCCGCCGGATGCCGATATCCCGAAGATAAAGGCCGGCGTAATGGCCCATAATGGCGCGCTGGATACCCGTTTGGCCAACGGCTGGCCCGCTTACGACAAGGCCCTCACTGCCGCCAACGTGCCGCACGAAGGGTACATCTATCCTGACTGCGTGCATGGCTTCAACTGCGACGCCACGCCGGAGCGTTACAACGAAGCGGCGTCGAAGCTTGCCTGGGAACGTACGATTGGCTGGTTCAAAAAATATACGAAAGCCTGACACGTATCACGACAGGGCAGGTTGATTCCCCTGCCCTGTTGCGAAGCCTTTCCAAAACAGGTGTTACCCACAAAGAGATCGCTTTCCCTTCGGTTGTCTACCCCTTAGCTCCGGCATGCGATATACGCGTGGCGTGGTTTGTTCCACTCGACGCTCCATCCTCCCATCTGCCGCCCGAAACGAAGTCCACTTCCCCGCTGATGTAGAAATTGAATGGAACGAATGATTTATGCATGGTCAGTGACGGGTTTCTGACGGGGCTTTGTTGCCCCATTTGGAACACGCTGTCCGCTCTCCTTCGGCCACGCCGTTGCAGCCCGATCAAGCACTTCGCCTCCCGGCCGGATCGTTACGGGGTCACGCTCCAGTTACGCACCGTGACTTACCGGCTCCAACGCTCTGGGGTTGTCCCCCAGGCTGAGACAAACAGTTAAGACACTGTTGACCGTTCGCTGTAAATTTATTGTGCCCGATCCCGGAACGGAGTCAGGATGGGCGTGCCGGTGAAGCGGAGGCGGGCTC
>Ga0134125_10000998_pt1 | contig 36069 bp, 29 predicted proteins | sample KB31751_FD_96464 | JGI IMG/M metagenome (GOLD analysis project Ga0134125, IMG submission 96464) | Terrestrial soil microbial communities with excess Nitrogen fertilizer from Kellogg Biological Station, Michigan, USA - KB3-175-1 | ecosystem: Environmental > Terrestrial > Soil > Unclassified ...
TGAACTGAAGCCTTAGCCGATACCACAGGCTGGCCCTGTGGTGTTTCATGTTCACAGCTACAAAAACAGGCTGATCCATCGGTTCGCAAAATGCCACGGGCTGGCCCCGTGGTGTTTCACGTTCCCGCCTGCCAGCAGCATGAAGCGTGAACACTCCACGGGACGAGCCCGTGGCATCCTCAAAATCTGGGCCCGCCGCTGTTAGCGACCAACGTGAGTGACCACGGCGCCAGGCCGTGGCCTCGGTTTTAGCGACTACCTACTTTTTCTTGGCGCACTGTCGGCCGTCTTTTGTATTGACACATTCAAATGCGTGCCTCTAGAGTGCGAGGCCATGACTGATGCAACTCCCTCAAGTCATTTCCAGGAAGTCCATACGCGTTTTCTTTTTCCGTTCTTTTTCGACCAATGGAAGTTGTCTGAGGCGACTGCGCTCTTACAAGCCCACCGGTTCGCGCGCTCTGAAGACGAAGCCTCAGGCCAACCAACCTGGCAATGCAATCCATCGTCAGGCCTCTATCAGGTCATCATTGGTGTTTACGCGGCTGAAGTTTTTCACATTTTTACTTCGCACGATCATGCGGAACTGCCCGTCTTTAGCTATCCCGTGTACGTCGCGTTAGCGTTGATTGCTCGCGATGGCTCTCAATTTTGTATTCGCGCGGTTACACGAGAGGGGATAGGGATCGCATTGGCCTCAGCAGCGGCTCCGCCGCAGCACACTGCGGTAAGGCTTTGCTTGGCTTTGCCTTACCGCGAAAGTAATTCGATGAATCGTTCGAGGCTCTGCCTCCGACATAACGAGGCACAGCCTCGCCAGAAAATTGAAGCATCTGCACGGAAAGGCTCAGCCGCACTGTGCGGAGGCAAGCCGCAGTCGAAGGGCCCGTGATCGCTACTGATTTCATTTAGCGCGGCCCCGCCAGCAGGGTTCCAACCTTCATGAGCGCCGCACATCGCACCAAAAATGCATTCGACGCCGGGCTAGTGATAGGTCGTTACCCGGCGCCGATTGCCCATGCTTATGCCGCATTAAGCGAAGGCGCGTCAGCTCTCGAACGATTATTCGCGCTCAAGGATATATTCGAAGTCACGCTCAAGTACTGCGCCATGGTGGCAGTGCAGGATTATCTTCGCCTCGGGTTTCAAGCCACACCCGTTGACTCTGCGCTGACTCAATTTCTCGCCCGCCCCCAACTCGGGAATTGGAACCACATCCTGCGCGAGATTGCTCGATGCAGTCAAAGCAATCGAGATCAACTTTTTGTCCCGGAGTTGGCGGACTTTTATTTCGAGCTGTGGGGTGCGCCGCGTCGCCGCGGCCACGAGTTGGTTGATGAACTGCTCAAGTTTCGCAATCGAGTGATAGCCCATGGCGCCCGACCGCGGGCCCGCGAGGCTGAACAGATTTGTGTTTCGATTCAACCAGTTATTGAAGACTTTCTCGCCGACCTGCTGTTTCTGCACGAATATCCGTTGGTTTCAGTCGGCGCGGATGGCCACAACTTGATTCACATGGGAACCGGTGCACCTGTCTCAGGTGACTCGCAGGATGGGCACGGCCTGGCGACAAACGAGCTTTTCCTGCAATCAGACCAATCTTCCTTACCGATGTTTCCCTTCATGATCTATCAAAGATGTGGCTGGGGAACTTCACCGGATCTCTGCGGGCAGCAGAAGATCTTCTTTTTTAATGGTGGAGATCGTCGTCCGGAGTATCTCGATTACCTGATGGGCCATGTCAACCAACTTTCCGAAGTTGGTGGAGCCATCCAAAAGATCATTAGCACCAGCCGGCAGAGATTGAGTTTGGATCTGCCTGAGGCGGCGGTCGGAGTTTCTCTCGACCTGATCCACGAAGCCGTTCATGGTTTTGTCGGACGCACCACCGAAGAAGAGAAGGTGCTCAATTACTTTCAGGAGCATGATAGCGGCCATGTAATTATTGAAGGTGATCCTGGCATCGGCAAAAGCGCGCTGCTATCTCAAATTGTTTTGGATCTGACGCGTGATCATGAAGCCCAGGCCCGCTCCGAATCGATCGCGACTCAATGCAGTGATTTGAAGCAATCTGGATTGGCCGTGGCGTCGCATGTTTGCACGCGAAGAATTCCTGAAAGCACTTCAGTGCCGCAAATCCTATCGTCGTTGGCGGGACAGCTGGTAAAACAATATGGCCCTCCAGCCACGGCGCCACAGGAGCGTTCGTTGCGCGCGCTACTGGACACCGCTCGCATCGCAAAGTCCCACTTTCACGGCAAAGCCGTCTTGATCATCGATGGCGTCGACGAAATCCTGTCCGGTCGTTTGCCACAGGAACAGAAGGAGATTTTGAACTCGCTTCCAGTTGGCGGCTTGCTTCCGCCCGGCGTGTTCACTCTGATTTCCACGCGACGCGGATTTCTGGATTCCGACCCGGGTAACTCCATGCATTTGGATCTCGGCGGCCTTACGACTGATGACATCCGCCAAATGCTTGGAGAAGTAGCCAGCCGCTACTCAATTCAAGAGCAGCATGTCCAGGCCGTCCAGCAAGTCTCGCAGAATAACGCGCTGTACGTGCGGATGCTCGTTAACGATTTGAAGTTGGGCAAGCTGGCCCTGGATGAAATCGATCGCTTGCCTCAGGGTCTCGAGGGCTACTTCGAAGACTTCATCAAGAGACTTTCAGTGGATTCGTCGTGGCCGGCTCTGCGAGATTGCTTGCTGCTGCTGGCTGTAGCTCGCGGCCACCTGTCGGTGAATCAGGTTTGTGCCATCACCGATCTTACGTGGGCCGAAGTTGAAGAAGCGCTCGAAGATAAGTTGCAGCAGGTGCTGATACCGGTCTCGGCTGAAGTTCGAGACTATCAACTCTTTCATGAAAAGTTTCGCGAGTTCCTGTTGGCCTTGTTTTCTGAAAAGGCTTCCGCCGACGTTTACGCCAGGCTCAATAAACATTTCCTTCGTGGAGCTCCAATGGAGCTGCGCAGCCAGGGCGAGGTCGCCGCGCCAGGCCATCTGGCGAAGATACGAGAACAGTTGCTGAATTACTGCCGGCGCTGGCAGGAGCTGGACGACCCGTATCCATTGCGCCAGTTGCCGCGTCACTTGTTTGAAGCAGGCGCGCTCTCAGAACTCGAGCAGCTACTTACGACGACCGGTTTCGCTCAGGTGAAGGTTGATCGACTTGGAGACGCTTCGGCAGTCGCGGAGGACATTCGATATTTGACGCTTGCCTTGTTCGAGCACAATCGCGATCACGATATTGTTGAGCTCGCCATTACTGAACACGGCTACCAGCGTGATGGTGTCGGCTCGGCTCTTCGCGTTGCTGGTCCAGAAAACCGCGCCAGAGTTGAGGCGATCGCGCGACTACTGCTGCAAAGAAGTAATCCCAGTAAGTCGAACGGGGCAGAGATTTGGTCGAGATTACGCACCCGCTTGCCGGGAGATCATTTACCGCCCGTGTCGATCGTCAATTGCCGTCGAGTAGCAATTGAAGTTGCTTACCGTTTGCAACTGACGGAATTGCTGGTGCTGGCTTCGCAGGATAATTCAGCAGTGGTTCGAGGCCTTCTCGTTCCCTATCTCTATCGACTGTGGAACAAGAATCGAGACGAAGGCTGGCGTCTGTTGGATCAGCTTAGCGCTAAGACGATTCGTTTCCCTGGCTTGCCAAACGTGCGTGCCATCGAAGCTTATGGCGGACTTTGCATGGCAGTGCGAATCTATCACGGGCACGAAGCTGAACTCGTCGCCAAACTCCAGACTCACTGGAATCTGATGGTTCGCCGACTTTTGCATTTCGGTGAAGGGCGCTCGCGGGCACTTCTTGTCAGACTGGCTTTGCGCGTGGCGATTTTCACGCTGACGCGCATGCTTAAGCTCACCATGGCGGCGCAGCCTGATTTTCAACCGATCAATCTGAAAGAGATGGCAGAGTCGGCGAAAAGCCCCGAGTCCGAGCGGAAACTCAGTCTCAAGGTGCTGGAACATCTCGAGCGACCCGAGCTTGGGTTTGCTGAAGCTATCGAAGTGGTCATGGATCGTGACCTTCGCTTTGGCATTTACCTGATGCTGGTAATTGAGCGCACGCTGATCTTTCACGGTGTCCAAAAACCAGGACCCATGTTCGAGGCTTTGTTCCGCGTTCATCGTGAAGGCTGTGAGTGGTTCCGATCGTCAGCCTTGTACATCGCGTATCACACTTTGCATGCACAGTCAGAAGTGGAAGACGGCTGGCTGGAGATCTATGAGCGCATGACTCGCGAGTCGATTAGCGCGCGACGCGGCACATTTAAGACGGCGATCGGAACTTACGACTTACTGCCACATATCGCTGCTTGCGAAATAATTTTCGAAAAGTTTCGGCCACAGGGCAGCGCGCGTTTTATCCCGGACTTTTATGCTGAAGCGAAAAGGCTTGGTGACATGGATTACGCGCGACGCGTAATTGACGCCAGTAGTCTGCTCTCGTTCGGGTACAGAAAACATGAGTTGGCGCTGGACTCACTACGGCCCATGCTTTCCGATCAAAACCCGCAATTGCGCGATGCGCTGGTGAGGTCGTTGGCGGGAATTCGCTTCCACGCCGAGGAAGCCGTAGACCGCTTTCTCCAGAATCAGCAGGCTGGGGATCTGATCGAAGCCGTTGCCAGCCGGACCCTGGCCGTGCGCTCGAATGACATCATGGTGTGGATAGATCCTTACATCATCGAAGCCTTAACTACTTCGGACTGGTTTCGAGCGGAAATAGTTGGCGCTTTCAGACGCGCGGCGCACGCTCGCAATTTGGCAGATTTGCTTCAGCAGATTCTCAAGTGGGTAATTAATTTGAGCAGCGGCGAAAAACTGTTACCGCTCGATTGACGAGTCGCGAAAGAGATGTCCAATTCAACCTTAGTCTCGTTCGCAAAGCGGAATAGCCTCGCGTCGAGTGTAATCAATTCGATTGGCAGGTCGCGAGCACAGAATGTGTTGGCACGATTTCTTCCCTGGCTGCCTGAACGTGCCAGGATACTGGATATCGGGGCGGGCACGGCTCACGTTACGGAAGCGATTCGCGCTGCCGGCCATCTTCCGGTTGCATTCGATCTCACCGATCTCAGGTTTGTTCCTGAGCCACTCATTTTGGGAAATGGAACGCGGTTGCCTTTTGCCTCAAATACTTTCGATGTCTCGTTGTTGTCCACTGTGCTCCATCACGCGCCGAAGGACTCGCATGCAGCGATGCTGACTGAGGCAGTTCGGGTTCTGCATGCCGGCGGACGTTTGTTAATCCTCGAAGATATCTACGCAAACAAGATCGAGCTGATCTCGAACTGGGTGGTGGATGCGATCAGTAATGGTCAAATCTTTGGCGAGCCGCACTCCAATAGAACATTAAAGGAGTGGACTGAGTTGATTGAGTCGCTGGGATTGAAGTTGGCTCATAAGGAACAATTCTTCGCGTGGTTCGGCTTCATTCGAATTCGCCAGGCCCTGCTCGTGATTGAATGATGGGGAGACGCGGAGATGGTGTGGACCAAACTTAAGCTCTCAAGCGGCAGGGAACGATTCAAGTTATTAGTCTCAAGGTCGGGAAGGGCAGTTTACTCCCGCTGAGTTGCATTACCTCTCAAGCGAGATCAATTCAGCACCTCACAAAACAAATCGAATGCTGATGAAACTCACGCGGGAGTAAACTGCCCTTCCTGACCCTGAGACTGGGAGCGTTGAGAGACCCACTGGGCATTGTCAGATCAAATGGCCCGACAATCTCTTGCTGGTCTCCCCATCTCCCAGTCTCCCCCTCACCCAGTCTCCCCCTCACCCTGTCCTTGCCCTGTGATATCGTGTAGCGCATGACTTCTGAGTCGAAGACCGCCATCTTTGCGGCCATTATTGGTAACCTCGCGATCGCTGCCACGAAGTTAGTTGCCGCATATTTCACCGGCAGCTCTGCAATGCTCTCGGAAGGTATCCATTCAATCGTCGATACCGGCAACGGTGGACTTTTGTTATTGGGTTTACGGCAGAGCAAAAAGCCGCCTGACGACAATCATCCGTTCGGCCACGGTAAGGAGCTTTACTTCTGGTCTCTCATTGTCGCGATAATGATTTTCGCGCTCGGTGGCGGAATGTCGGTTTATGAAGGCGTGACTCACCTCAGGCATCCACACATGTCTGACCCAACCTGGAACTACGTCGTGCTTGGCTTTGCGATTCTGTTTGAAAGCATCTCATTCTTCTTCGCGTTCAAGGCGTTCCGGAAAGAACTAGGCGCGGAAGGCGTGCTGCAATCAATTCGGAACAGCAAGGATCCGACTACGTTCACAGTGCTGTTCGAAGACACGGCCGCTCTGCTGGGGCTGCTGGTTGCGCTTGTAGGTATCTTCCTCGGTCATGTGCTTGAGAATCCTTATTTGGACGGTACTGCCTCGATTGTAATCGGCCTGATCCTGGGTGGCGTGGCTGCGTTTCTCGCTTACGAAACCAAGGGACTATTGATTGGAGAAGGAGTCAGTCGCGAGACGCTCACGAGCGTGCGGGCGATGGTGCGGCACGACGATGCCGTCGACGAAGTGAAGAAGTCGCTGACGATGCACTTCGGACCCACCGATGCTTTGTTAGCTTTGGAGGTCCGCTTCAAACGCCATTTGAAGTCGACCCAAATTGCTGAGGCGATAAACCGGCTCGAAGCAGAAATCCGAGCCAAACACCCCGAGATCAAACACATCTTCATCGAGGCGAAGTCTCTGCGGGAAGCTGACTCGAAAACTAAATGATTGTCAGTTCACAAATCGTCTCAGTTGGACGCTGATCGCAAAGCCAATCGCGATGAACGTGGCGATAAGAGACGCGAGGCCGGCGCTCATGAGAGGCAACGGCACACCAATCACCGGCAGAATTCCTACCGCCATGCCGATGTTCATGAAGATCTGAAAAGTAAGGCCGCCAACCACCGCCATGATCACGAGCATGCCCATGCGATCAGAAGCGCGCCGGGCGCCGCTGATGAGCCGCGAGATTAGTAGCAAATAAGCAGCGAGAACCAGGATGCAGCCCGTGAAGCCGGCATTCTCAGCCGTAACTGCAAAGATGAAATCTGTGTGCGGCTCGGGCAAGTATTTCAAACTGCTTTGTGACTGATCCTTTGACCGTCCCGCGCCAAATATGCCGCCCTCACCGACGGTGAGAATCGATTGCCAGGTGTGATAACCGACTTTGCGCTTGTCGGCATTTTCGGGATCGAGAATGACATTGATTCGTTCCTGCTGGTAGCCCTTAACAAAATGCGTCTTCACTCCCACCCAATATGCAGCGGGGATAGCGACTACGCTCAAGACTAAGGCCGCCACCACCAAACGCATCCGCACTGCTGAAAGAAAAAGCACGACGAATAATATCGGAAAGTAAGTGATAACTGATCCGACATCCGGCTCCAACAAGATCAAACCGATGGGAAGTCCAAGAATGAGTCCGCCCAGCGCAGCTTCCTTCCAGGAGAGAACTGTACCGCGATTCTTCCCAAAGAAATACGCCAGCATCATCGCTGTCGTAACTTTGACAAACTCAGATGGCTGAAACTGGCCCAGACCGGGGACGCGAATCCAGCCACGGTTGCCGTTTATCTTCAACCCGATTCCGGGTATCAGCACGATGATCAGCAGGACGATGCCGAAGATATAGAAAGCAGGCGCGATGTTCAGCACCTTGCGATAGTCGGTGAAGGCAACTACCAACATCGCCACCAGCGCTACGCCGAGACCAATCAACTGCTTGATCCAATATCCCTGCGTCGGCTGCGCATTGCGGATTTGATAAGTGCCAAACCCCACGATGCCGATCGCCAAAATGGCGAGTAGCCAGTCAAAGTCCCGAAGATTCCGTCGTTCTATTGCACCTACCATATTCACGTCCGACGCTTTGTATAACAGGCTGTCGGCCTGTTGCCGCGCGTCGACAGGCTGGCAGCCTGTCGTACAAACACCTCATTGAGTCGCAGCTATCTGCGCGGGTTTCTTGTCGGGAGGCTTGGTTTCAGACGGTTTCGCCGCCGGTTTAGTCCTGGCAATTTGCGCTCCCGGTGGATCCTGATTGCGAGACTTCTTGTAGTACACGTCATAGACTGCCCGCACTGCGGGAGCTCCGAACCGCGAACCCAGACCGGCGTTCTCAATCAAAGCGACTACCGAAATCTCCGGCTTAAATGCTGGAGCGTAGGACACGAACCAGGAATGGTCTTTATTAACGCCAACGTCTTTGCCCAGGCTGACCACCTGCGCCGTTCCCGTTTTACCGGCGATGTCGAATCCAGCCATGCGAATTCCGGCGCCAGTACCACCTTCATTGACTACTGACCACATTGCTTTGATCACAGTTTCGCTCTGATCTTCAGGAAGGCCGAGGTCTTTGGGCTGGCGGTGTTCGAAAGTTTTTGCCGGGCGTTCCGGCCTGTAGTCCAGACCATTTGGGTCACCGACTGCAGCAGTTACTTTTAGCTCCTTCATCAAATGAGGCACATATAGTTTTCCATGCATCGCGATTGCTGAATGAGCCCGAATCAACGCGATAGGCGTCAAAACATCCTGCCCCTGGCCGAATGATGAGTAAACGGTGTCTATGTCTTTCCACTCGGGATCGCTGGGATAGAACTTCGCTTTCTGCTCGCGCGAAGGCGTCAAGCTGACGAGCTCATGCGGCAAGTCAATGCCGGTTCGTCGGTTGAGCTCGAATTCATTAACCATCTCCTGGATACCTTCAAGCTTCATCTTCAGTCCGAGACGATAGAAATATCCGTCGCAGGATTTCATGATGGCGATATGAACGTCGGGAGAGCCGTGATTACCGCCCATGCACCGCGTGAACTTATTGCCGATGGTTATCCCGCCGCCGCAAACAAGATTTGAATGATCAATCGTGATGTAGCCATGCTTCAGGCCGGAGGTAGCCATCAGCGGCTTCCAGGTTGAGCCCGGTGGAAAGCGCCCCTGAATGGCTCGATTCAGAAGGGGCTTCTTCGGATCGTTCAGGAGTTCGGCGTACTCTGCTCGCCCTGCCTTGCTGACAATTCGCTGCGAGAATAGATTGGGATCGAAGGTAGGCATGGATGCCATTGCCAGGACCTCGCCGTTGTTTGGATCCATGGCAATGATTACGCCGCGACCTTGCGGAGATTTGCGCAACTGATCCTCGGCGGCCATCTGCAAATCGAGGTCGATGGTGATAACCATGTCCTGACCAGACTGCGGCTCAACGCGATCGACTTCGCTTTGAATATGTCCACGACTATCAACGATGACTTTGCGGTAGCCGTCCTTGCCTCGTAAATAATCGTCGTAGACTTTCTCAATCCCTTCCTGGCCGATGATGTCGCCCGGCTTGAGACCTTTTTCTTTGTAGAGGGCCTGGTTCAACTGCTCGGGACTGATTTCGCCGACGTAGCCAAGCACGTGCGCGAGCGTACCGTTAGCGGGATAGCGACGCTGGGGCTGCTGCTCGACACGCAGTTCCGGATACTCGAGCTTGTGGGCTTCGACCCAGGCGATGTCTCCGGGCGTTGCTTCCTCTTTTACACGGATTGATTCGAATGCCGGTTGTAGTCGGACTTCCTCAAAGCGCTCGCGCAGAAGATCGGCTTCGATTCCCAGTCCTTCTGACAGCGGTTGCACCAGTAGAGTTAAATCTCCCTTGAAGTCCTGGCGAGAGAGGATGACTTCGTAGATAGGTCGCGAGTCGACGAGCATTTTGCCATTACGATCAAAAATCACTCCGCGCGGCGCGGCTATTGGCAGGAGGCGAATCCTCTGGTTCTCGGCTATCTCGGAGTAGTACTTGCCGCGTACAACCTGAAGCACGTAGAGGCGCACGGCTAGCACGCTGAGCAAGAGAATTACCAGAACATTCAGGATGCTTAGCCGGGCTCGAAGATTTTGTGCGGTATCCTCAAACTTCATTACGTACCGTTAGTTGATCTTGACTCAATGATAGTTGTTTCAGTTTTGTTCTTAGTCCCTGGTTCTTAGTTCGTTGTGCTTGAAGGGTTATGCGATTTGACCTCCGCAAACAACAGCTACGAGGTTAGACAACCCGTAACTACAAAACAAAGTACAAAGAACTAAGAACGCCTCTTTCCGAGGCCTGACGTTCTCCTCGCAACCTTTCTCCGGTCGGCGAACAAACGTCGCTGGCGGGCCTTGTCGCTGAGGAGATTATCCAACATTAATAGCACGAGCGTACCAATAATTGTGGTGCCAATTACTCGATAAGCGATGGTCTGGACGAAGGGAGCTTGCAGCGCCTGGCCGAGAAGTTTGTGCAGTCCGACATAAATAGTGCCATCCAAAGCTGCGGCAGCTGCCAGGATCGGAATGCGCAAAAGCGGATTCTCGAGGTTTACCCTCGTCGCTGCAAAGAAAATCAAGTAAGCGGTCAGCGTCTTGGAAAATCCGCCACTGCCAAGCACCGCGCCGCTCGCAGCATCTACCACCAGCCCTGCCAAGGTCCCGGTTAAGAGCGCCTGCCATGCCTCTCGCTGCAGCGCGACGTAAACAACTATGACAAGCGGCAAATCTATGTAGCCAAGAGGATCCCAAACCTTGCGCAGCGAGAGCTGGAGCAGAATGGCCAGAGCAAGTGATGCCGCGATTCTTAGCTGTGGCATATGAAGCGAAAACGGGGAACCGTAAACCGTAAACTGAAAACCGTAAACCGGGAACCGGGAACCGTAAACCGGGAACCGGGAACCGAAAACCGAGAACAGCAAGCCGTGAACCGAGAACCGTCAATCGTGAAGGGGAAACACGAAACCGAAAAAGCGCGATTGAACTTTGATCTCAAACTGAAAATTGAAATCTTCACTGTTTTCGGTTCACGATTCCCGGTTTCCGGCTTTCCCTTAATTGTTTCCGGTTTCCGGTTTACAGGGCTCGGTTTACCGCTTTTTAGTCTTGTCGAGATTTGGAAGCGACTGGTCAGGGGCTGGCCGCTGTGGCGGATGATATCGCAATACTGCAACGTGCTCTAACTGATCCAGGCGAGCACTGGGACGAATGTAAATCGTATGCGGTTGAGTTGCGGTCCCGTGCCTTACCTCAATGACTTCACCAACACTCAAGCCGGCTGGATAGATGCCATCCTGGCCGGTGGTGAGAACGTGATCTCCAACCTCAACCTTCTCGAGGCCCGACACAAACTTCATCTCAATCACACCGCGTTGTCCCATACCACGCACGGGACCAAGCGCATTTGATTCTCCGAGTTGACCGACAACGGCGCCGGCGGCAGCTTGTTCGTCGGTAAGCAGCATCACCTGGGCTGTCCAGGGACTTAACGCAACGATTCTGCCGACCACGCCTCCACCGGCAACGACGGGCATGTTGAGCTCGATCCCGGAGGCACTACCTGCGCCGATGGTAATGGTGTTGAACCAAACCGACGGGTCGCGCGCAATTACGCGAGTCACGACGGGGTCGTACGGAGAGTTTTGCTTGAGATTCAGCAAGGCCTCGAGGCGATCCTTTTCACTGGCGGCCTCGCGCGCTTTGCTAAGTTCAAGCTGGAGCTCGCTCACGCGTTCCTTGAGACGATCGTTCTCGGCGGCAGTTGTGCGGAAATTGAGGATTTTGCGGACGAGTCCGGTGCTGGCGCCACCTGCCGATGAAGTAGCGCGTTCGAATGGAGAGGCGATGGCCTGAACCCAAACGCGAATCGTCCTCTGCTTGCTGGTATTGTCCCGAGCGTCAACGGCCATGAAGGCGAAGTTGATCACGAGCAGCATTAGCAGCCACATCGGCGCTTTCTGTCGAATTTCCTTTTGTGTGCGCGTCGCCGCCATAAAACCGTGAACCGTGAATCGAAAACCGTAAACCGTAAACCGTGAGAGTGTTACTCGAAAGCTAAAGCCAACAACAACCGTGCAACTACGGTTTCCGGTTTACGGTTCTCGGTTTCCGAGTATTTACATCCCGCTGGTCATCGTGTTGTCCCACTTCACGCGCTTGAGGAGATCAAAGTCGGACAGCATCTTTCCCGTACCCAACACGACTGAAGCGAGCGGATCGTCCGCCAGCGAAACCGGCAGCCCGGTTTCAATCGTCAATCGTTTGTCCAAATTCTTCAACAAAGCTCCGCCGCCTGTCAGCACGATACCGCGCTCGACGATGTCAGCGGAAAGTTCCGGCGGCGTTCGCTCGAGCGCCACTCGCACTGCATTGATAATCGTTGAAATCGAATCCGCGAGCGCCTCACGAATCTCATCGTCTGAAATGGTAATCGTCTTCGGTATGCCCTCGATGAGGTTGCGACCACGAACTTCGTACGAGAGCGGCTCTTCAAGAGGAAAGGCTGAGCCCAACTCGATCTTGATCGCTTCAGCAGTCCTTTCACCAATCAGCAGGTTGTACTTGCGTTTAATGAACTGAATGATGGCTTCGTCCATCTCGTTGCCGGCAACACGGACCGAGCGCGAGTAAACGATACCGCTCAAACTGATTACGGCAATGTCAGTCGTGCCGCCGCCAATGTCCACGACCATATTCCCATGCGGTTCAGTGATGGGCAGGCCGGCTCCAATCGCGGCAGCCATCGCTTCCTCAACGAGGTAGACTTCCGAAGCCTTAGCCCGGTATGCCGAATCTTCCACAGCGCGTCGTTCAACCTGAGTAATTTCGGAAGGAATACCGATTACGACGCGGGGACTGACCCAGGTCTTTCCATTGTGAGCCTTGCGAATAAAGTGCTGAAGCATCTTCTCGGTCACTTCGAAGTTAGCGATTACGCCATCCTTCATCGGTCGAATAGCGACAATGTTGCCCGGCGTGCGGCCTAACATATCTTTGGCTTCACGACCGACTGCTTCGACCTGATTAGTGACTTTGTTGATGGCTACGATTGAAGGTTCCGAGACGACTATGCCTCGTCCCTTCGCATAAACCAGTGTATTAGCCGTTCCGAGGTCAATTGCCAGGTCGCTGGAAAACAGACTGAAAATAGATTTAAATGCCATCTAGCTCACATATCCCGTCGTTTGTAGAATGAAATTTCGAACGAAGGTGGGCGGTTATTCAGCGTTCGCAACCCCAAACAGGCAACCACACCGACCAGCAACAGCTCACCGGCAAAAGCTAAACTCAATAAGATACACGAACGATGGTCCGTGCGCTATCAGGAAATAAGGTTCTCAGCCTTGATTTCAGCAATAGTTAAGTCGTCGGGAAGGTTGTTCTCGTCGCGCATGCTTTGCACGAGCCCGGTCGCGAAGCGAACACAGTTCTTTTGCGCGGCCTTGGCTTCGTACATGGCGCTGTCGGCGCAGGCAATAAGTTGCTGCGGCGATGAAGCATGCTCGGGAAAGGCGGCAACTCCAAAGCTGGCTGTTAACTTCAGCTTCAATCGTCGGCCGCCGTTGAATTCATGATGGGAGATTTTCTCGCGAATACGCTCGGCAACGGCCCCAGCCAACTCGGTGGCAGTATCGGGTAACACAATCACAAACTCATCGCCGCCGTATCGAGCCACAGCATCCGTGTCGCGTATGGAAGACAGTATGACTCCAGCCATTTCCATCAACACATGCGAACCCACCAGATGCCCGTGAATGTCGTTAATTCTCTTGAAGTCGTCGAGATCAAGGAAGAGAGCAGCGACGCTCGAGCCATACCGGCGAGCTCGCCGAATCTCATTCAGCAGAAACTGTCTTAGGTACCGCGCATTGTGCAGCTTGGTGAGGTCATCGGTTTGGGACAGTCGCTCCGCTTCTGCGATCCGCACCGAGTTCGCAAGAGCTGAGGCTAGCGGACGTGCCAGCGCATCGAGCAGATTCACTTCGCGCTTCTTGAAAGTACTGGCGTATTTTCCTGTGCGTCTGCCTTCGAGAACTCCCAGTATCCTTTCGCCGCAAATCAACGGCACCGCAACGACGTAATCGTTCTGCTCTTTTTTCTTTATCGTCCCCATACCTGCGGCTGCTCGTACGGTCGATTTCGATTCGGAACCTGGGGCGAGGCCGCCTTCATTTAACAAGAATCGTCGCCAATCCTGATCGAATGGGTCTGTCTTATCTCCGTACTTATGAGTAGCGATCGACTCGAGCACGGTGGCGACTGAAGTCTTTGAATCAGAAAGCAGGAAGATGGTCCAACGATCGGCTGGTACCAGGCTCTCCATTCCAGAAACTGCGGTCTGCGCAGCACTAGTTTGATCGCCTATGAAGTGTAACGCAGAGATCAAATCGAAAGCTGCGCGTAACAACTTCGCATTGAGCTTTTCAGGTAACGACGCAGAACCTCCAAATGCGCCCTGAGCTTTCTCGGGAAGCTTCAGCTCAGCAGTTACTCCGGGACCTTCCACTTCGTGCAGCAACGCCGGAAGTTGCGCGGCCTTGTCAGCTATAGCGCGAAAGCCCAGCCGCTTCAGCGAAGCTCCATCGAGGTTTCGCAGATTCAGACTCAGATATCCATTAGTCTGGCGACGACAGGCGACCAACGGTGCTCCGGGCCAGAATGTCTTCGCGTGAGCTACCGCAGCGCGCAGCTCAACTATGTCAGCGCCAGGCACGACTTCATAAAGCACCGCGAGCGGCGGCGGTCCCTGAAGCTCGTCCGTGCGCTTGCCCAGACGCGTTAGCTCAGCCTCAATCTCAACGTCGCGCAGACCTTCGATCAATGTCTTGACGCCTGCGCTTCGCAGTGCCTCAATAAGCTCGAAAGCCGGCGCTTCGTGAGCGTCGGTCAGCAATATCACGTATTTCGACATATCGAGCAAAAGGTCTTGGGGCTTAGGCCGTTGGCCTTGAACCGAGTTGTGGATGTTGACAGATATTCATCAAAGGCATTTTTCGTTTTCTCCAATAGACAAAGACCAAAGATCATTAGCCGTGGATACCGTGTTTTACCCGCCCCTGGCGCGGCCCCGCAGGCTCACCTTGTATTGACTACTGTTGCCTTGTGAATCGTCTGCTTGAAGAGTAACTTCCTGCGTTCCCGCACTCACAGTGATTTGGAGTTGAAAAGCTTTTTCGGCTGGGACCATTGCTTCTCGGTCGTTGACGCGCACCGTGACTCCAGGTTCAGCTTTGCCGCGCACCAGATAGATATTGCCGCCCAAAAGCTCTGCGGACAGACTTGAGACCGGAACCGAACCAGTGCCTTTCGGAGCGACTACGAATTTCTGAGCTTCGCTCCAATCGCTGCTTTGTCCTGATTGGTCGGTGGCTCGGACTCGCCAAAAGTACGTGCCCGGACGGAGATCACTGGCAGAGAACTCATTCGCAACCAGCTGATCGCGCTCGACCACCTTGCCATTCGCAACGAAGAAAGGGGACGTTGCAACTTCAACGCGGTAGTAAGCAGGGCTGCCGGATTGGGGTCGCTGCCATTTTAGGGAAACGTTTGCTGACCCGCTGTTGCCTACCATTACTTTCTGCAAGTCGTGCGGCTCAGCCGGATTGGGCACGTCTAATAATTTCTGCGGACGCGAGAGTGTTCCAGCGGGGCTCACCTTCGCATATTGTCCTCCCGCCAACGCAGTCTGTTGACCCGTGCTGTCAGTGGTCTGGATAGCTCCAGTGTTGACACGGATTTCTTCCGTGCCTTCAGGATTGACGCCGAAGCTTGCGTTCGTCTGGCCGCTGACTTTGTTTTTGGTCTTGGGCGTTTCGACTACGTTGTTAGTTCCCACGGGCTGCTGCTCGGTGCGAACGTACATCTGACCGCTGTCTACAACCACGTGCACATTGGTCTTCTTCCCGTCGTCGGTGCTGGCGTTGTCGCGCACGATGATCGTGCTATCGGGACGAACGACCAGGGTTGAGCCGTCAGCCATTCCGAGCCGAGCTCGACCACTGGCGCCGGTTTGGACTGTGTCGCCGGGAAAAAGTTCGGTGTTGCTGCCGGCACGAATTGTCTCGCGAGTAGCGGCTCGAATGATTCGCACATCACCTTCAAAAGAGATGAAGCGGGCTCCGGCACTGGCTTTGAGATTCGTACCGATGTCTTTTAGTGGATTGCCGTATTTCCAAACGTACAAAGCTCCGCCTGCCGCTAATCCACACATCACCAGGATCGCGACGAGGAGGTAGATCACCCGTTTTTGGATAATCCACCACTCCAATTCAAAGCGGCTGACTTTATGCGTCATTTCTTAGAACGAGCAGGGCTGAGTAAACCTCAAGGTTGGACGGTTGCGACCGTGATAGCGACGATTAGGGGTCTCGCCAGGAGGAGACAGGACGGGCATTCGTAGCTGCGAGCCTCACGGTGGGAAGATCCAATCAAAAGCTAACACCTAACGTTTTGCTCGCGTCGGGGCAGCAGAAAGCGCTTTTCTGCCCCTTGGAAAATAACATACAGGGCTAACGCTGTTCAAGCAAGTTAATCACGGCGATTGTGGATTGCTGTGCCGATTGCTGAATGCTGAATGCGGAATGCTGATTGGTCGCTGAGGTTTGGCCTGAGATTACCGTTTAGATCTGACCCAACTTGGTGATATTGCTGAGACTTTTCGCAAAGGAGGGCTTCAGCAATCAGCATTCAGCAATCACCAATCGGCTAATCGGCATTCACCAATCTGCTCGGCTGGCTTCAAATCAGCAATCAGCATTCAGCAATCACCAATCGCATGGCCTAGTCTTCGACTTCGATGGCGCGGTTTCCGCGCAGAATGAAATACTTGCGGGCGTGAGGCGCGTCGGTGGTGTCGAACCAGTATTCGTACTTTTGCCCCTTAACCAATGGTTCTGGAACCAATCCGTTGCTTGGTTGCGTCTGCTTGTAGCCCTGGGGGACTACACCATACAAAACTTCTCCCAGCTCCTCGATCTTTCTGCCACACTCGTACCCATCGATGGGCACGATCTCCCAAAGTGTTTTCGGTTCAACTCCATTTTCGACGTCGGGCGCCGCATCAGGCACGGCGAAGACCGCCACGTGACACAGCGTCCCAGTTCCCGAGAGATTGAAGTTTGGTGGGTTGCCACCTTCAAGTCGGACCTTGGTGGCTACCACGACCACTTTCGGCCAGATAACCGAGGCGATAATTGAAGCCGCCAGCACGCACAAAACGACGATTAGTGAAATCCAGATGGGAATCTCGATGTGTCCGATTACGATCAGCATCTTCACGCCGATGAACGTGAGCACGGTTGCGAGTCCCATGCGGAGGTAATGGAATTTGTCGAGGACTCCGGATATCAAGAAATACATCGAACGCAAACCGAGGATCGCAAACACATTTGACGTGTAAACAATGAAAGCATTCGTCGTAACTGCGAAAATCGCCGGTATAGAATCGACTGCGAATACGATGTCTGTGACCTCGACGATTATCAAAACCAGCAGCAGCAGGGTGCCAACTCGCTTCCCATTTATCTGGGTGAAGAACTTGTCCTCATCGTAACTGCGCGAGATGCGCACATAGCGCGTCACCAACCTCACGATGGGATTCTGCTCGGGCTGAATCTCCTTGTCTTCCTCGCGAAACATACTGAGCCCGGTGTAGACCAGGAACGCGCCGAAGATGTACAGAATTCCATGGAAGTGCTTGATCAGGGTCGCTCCCAGGAAAATCATCGTCAGTCGAAATACCAGAGCGCCCAGCAGTCCCCAGAACAAAACCCGGTGCTGATACCGCGCGGGAACCTTGAAGTAAGAAAAGATGAGGATGAAAACGAACAGGTTATCAACCGAGAGAGAGAGCTCGATCAGGTATCCCGTGACAAACTCAAGGCCACGTTGGTGGCCCTGGGTCATAAAGACTATTCCCGCAAAAACTGCTGCGAGCGTTACCCAGATCCCGCTCCAAATAGCGGCTTCGCGATATTGAATGGTGTGGGATTTCCGGTTGAAGAGTCCGAGATCCAGACTCAGCATGAAAAGAATCAGCGCCGAAAAGCCAATACCCAACCATGTTGAGCTGGTAGAGACGTCCATTTGAGGCATCTAAAATAACATTGCGATTCTAAGGCGGCAAATTGCCACAAATGGTTCTTGGTTCTTTGTCCTTTGTACTTGGTGCGACCTTCCACCTGAATCGCGTAATGTTCCCCGGAAGAGCAAAGGACAAAGAACAAAGAACAGCGTGCGCAATCTCCGGAGGGTGTCTGTGCGGTTGCGGCGCATTTCGGGGTAACTTACAATCTCGCATTTCTGAGGAACACAAAACAATGCTCAAACAACTACGCAATCTAAAACACACACGTAACTTCGTAATTATCGGCTTCATCGTCTTTATGGCCGCCAGCCTGGTGTTCTTCTACAAGCCTGGCGGTTCCGGTAGTTCCGTCGAGCCTACTCGCAACATGGACGTAGTCGCCCGAGTTAATGGCGATGAAATCACAGTCGCAGACCTTGCCCAGCTTAAAGAAAACTACCGGCAGATGTTTGGCGATCAAATGTTGGCCCAGCCCGGCTCTAATCAACGCTTCCTCGATGGCTTGATTCGCGATCGCGTAGTTTCGCAGGAAGCCGTTCGTCTGAGCCTTGCCGCTTCGAAAGAAGAGCTTCAAAACCGGTTGCTGAAGCAGTTTACGGATCCAGCCGGCAAATTCATGTTTACTGACAGTTCGGGGAAGGTTGATCTCAAGAAGTACCAGGATGCCGTCAACAATCGCTACGGTGGTATCGAAAGGTTTGAGAAGAGTGTCCGCGACTCGATCGAACAGGAAAAGCTGCGCGCCTTTGTGACGGCCAGCGTGACGGTTTCTCCTGAAGAGGTCCAGGACGAGTACAAGCACAAGTTCACGGAATTCGACCTTAGCTATGTAGCCGTTAACATCGACAAGCTTGCAGAGAAAATGCAGGTTTCCGATCAGGACCTGCGCGCCTACTTCGATCAACACAAAGATTCTTACAAGATCAACGAGCCTCAGAAAAAAATCCGCTATGTCTTCATCAACCAGGACAAGGCCGGAGAAAAACTTCAAATACCAGACAAGGATCTGCAGCAGGAGTACGAGAATCTTGATGCTGAGCACAAACAGGCCGGCGTGAAGGTCCAGCAAATACTTTTGAAAGTCGCTCGCAAGGATCTCGATTCTCAAGTCGAACAGAAAACAAATGATCTGATCACAAAACTCCGGGCAAACGGCCAGGTGACTGAACAATCATTTGCTGAGATAGCTAAAGGAAATTCAGAAGATCCAGCCACGGCGAAGAACGGAGGAGCTCTAGGGCGGTTAATTAAGAGAAATCCAAACAAGGCCGACGGTCTTTACGATCGAGTTCTGGACATGCAGCCGGGAGATGTTACCGACGTGCCAATTCGATATGCCGGGAACTTCTACATTCTCCGGCGCGGCGACAGCGTTCCGAAAACTTTTGAGGAAGCAAAGCCCGAGTTGCTGGTTTCACTTCGCAATCGACGGGGTTATTCAGTGGCTTCAGCATTGGCCCAGCGCGCGGTTGATTCGTTAAAGAAATCGCACGACCCTCAGAAAGTTGCCCAGGAACTCGCGGCTGAAGCCAATATGAAACCCGCGGACATGGTTCGCGAAACGCCCTATATCAAGGCTGGCGACGACGTTCCCAACATCGGCGCCAATCAACAGTTCGAACAGGCAATCGCTGCTCTAAATAATCCTAATGATGTTGGCGAACGCACCGGCATCAAAAACGGATTTGCGATCCCGATGTTTGTCGACAAGAAGGACCCGCGCGTTCCCGAATTCGACGAAGTAAAGGACAGGATCGGAAAAGACTACAAACAGGCGAAGGCTAAAGAACAGTTGGATCAGAAGGCCCGTGATTTGGCTGCTTCGGTAAATAGCGAGGCGGACTTGAAAGCGGCAGCCGAAAAAGCGGGTTTCGAGGTGAAAACGGAAGAGGCTTACAAGGAAGGCCGCGCGATTGAAAAGCTCGGCTCCAGCCCGATGCTTGACCAGATCGTTTACCCAATGAAAGAAGGCGAGGTTACCAAGACTCCGATCAAGATTGGAGAGAATTGGGTCATTGTCGGGGTGACCAAACGAAGAGAAGCTAATCTCGCCGACTTCGCCAAACAGCGCGAGCAGCTGACGGAGACGGCATTGACCAGCCGGCGAACCCAGGTTTATGAAGACTACGTTTCAGCGGCAATCGCTCGCATGAAGAACGAGGGCAAGATCAAGATCAACAAGGCCATCTTTGATCAGATCGAACAGGATGAGCCGCAGATTACGATGCCGCCACGGCGAGGCTTCCCGGTGCCTTCGAACTAATTCGACGGCCTCGCGTCGGCCAACTACTCGCCTTTCATAAAGGGTGCGATTTCCGCCTGCGCTATTGCGGTACGAATCTGAAGTTCGTTTCCCGCGGTCGTAATTCTTAGGTGATCGAGCGCGCTTCTTGCTACCGTTCCTTTGGGCGCCGGCATGCGGGCAACCACGAACGCGCCAAGTTGTTTTAGCCCTTCCATCGTCTGGCCCAGGCTTTTGGCGGACTCGGGATTAATTGTCCGGGCCGCCAAAAACATTTCGACATCCTTCTCAGTAACGCCCACCGTTCCGTAAACCTGACGAACAGTAGAAAGGTCTTTCACGATCACGTCGTTGCCGAGATTCACCGTTTTCAACAGTTCAGGGGTTACGTTTCCGCTAAAGCCAATCGCAGCGTTGGCCTCGCGTGTAGCCAAAGCGATCAACTCCTGGTTAAGAGCCTTTCGATTCTTGCTTGCATCGATCGCCGTCTTGACAGTCCCAGGCGTCCCCAGCGCCAGCACATTCTTGGTTAATGCCGTGACCGCCAACTCGTTCACTTTCATGTTCACCAGACCAAAGATTTTCATTTGCTGGTTGAGCGTGAAAATGTAGATAGTGGAGCCCTTATACTTTTCTTCGCGATATTGACCATTAGAGGCAGTCCGACCAGCGGCGACAAAAGTTGCGGCGTCGAAAGTTCCGCGCGCGAGTACCACTGATTCAATCTTGCTGATACCGGGTTGTGGATAGGTGTAGCGCATTCCGAGCGCCACTTGATCAAAAGCTCGCGGATCAATTCCGGTCCTGGTCTTGAACCGGTCGATTTCCGCGTTTGCCTCTGCAAGCTTTCCCGGGTTCTCGGCCAGCATCTTCGGCAAGGCCTGATCGAGCCACTGTTTCACATCCACAAGTCCAAGCGCGTCGGATTGTGGCAAAGAGTTGAGTAGCGTGGGCGCCTGCTTTGGAGCCGCAGCAGGGCGACTCTTTTGAGCGAGTCCGATCGAGCAAAGTGCCAATACCAGGACCAGAGAAGTACTTGCGATAACGATCTTATTTTTCACGTTCTAAACCTTTCAAATAATGTAGTGCAGGCTGGCAGCCTGTCGTACGATGCCTGTGTTCGTCAAGTTAGTTCGCTTCACGGAGTCTTAGATTTTCCATCCGGCTCGGCTTTTTCAGAAGTCTGACTCGACTTTTGCTTGAAAACACTCCCGGAGGCCACTTGCTTGTAATCTTTCGGCAATTCAAATAGTTGCGGGTCTACTTCCCGGCTGATGTTTTTCAGCTCAATGGTCATGATGGTGCTGTTGGAGCTTATCTCGGTCTTAACAGGCAACCCCAACGCATCATCGACCCAGATATGGACCATAGTCTCCGCCGCTTGAGTCCCAATGCTGTTCTCATCGACGCGATACTTAGTCGTGGCCCGTCCCTCCAGCGATTCAGACCCAAGCTTCTGGTACATCGCCGTCGCTGACGTCTCATGTAAAAGACGATCTGGGGACGAATCTGTTATCTCATTTTCCGGAGAATTACTAATACTCTCGTTCACGAGATCGGCCGGCGCGTAAATCTTCTCGTCCGGCAGCAACACAAAACGACCAGCCGCGTTTTCAAGATAGACCAACAAAACCTCGTGAATCCGGAACTCCTCGCGACGATTTAGACCATCGCGAGCGATTACAAATCTCTCGATCGAAGGCTGGGAAAGTGTTCCGTCAGCGAGCTTCTCAATTTCGGAGATTACTCTCGTAGCTTGATAACGCTCAGGCTCAAGCGTCGAGAAAGGAGGAATTGACAGAGGTTGATCGGCGGCGGTCTGAGTTACCTGAGGCTGTTTACGTAACTTTGTTAGAAGGTGAGGCCATCGTTTGTACGCGAGCACACCTCCGATCAGGGACGAGGCCACCAGCACTCCCAGGATCCAGCGGCCTCGCGTCATTATCATCCGTTAGCCCTTACTTAGGTGCGTTCCAGCAGCAGCGCGATTCCCATTCCGCCACTGATGCAAAGCGTCGCCAGGCCACGCCGAGAATTACGCTTCTTCATTTCGTGAAGTAGTGTGGTCGTGATGCGCACACCGGTGCACCCGATCGGATGGCCTATGGCGATTGCGCCGCCGTTGACATTGAGCTTTTCAGCGTCAAGGTGTAATTCGCGATCGCACGCAATCACCTGTGCGGCAAAAGCCTCGTTGAGCTCGATGAGATCGATATCATCAAGTGTCAGATTTTGACGGGCCAGAAGAGTTCGCACTGCCGGCACTGGACCAATGCCCATGATTTCGGGAGCTACGCCAGAAATCTCATAATCTACAATCCGCGCCTCGGGCTGTGCCTTAAGCTCTTTGAGCTGATTTTCGCTCACGACGAGAACTGCGGCAGCGCCGTCGGTGATGCCGGATGAATTGCCGGCAGTTACACCTCCATCTTTGCTGAACACCGGCGCCAGCTTCCTCAAGCTTTCGAGACTTGTGTCGGCCCGGCAATGCTCATCAGTGGCGAACGTAATCGGCTCGCCTTTGCGTCCTTTGATTTCGAGCGGCGCCACTTCCTCGACGAAACGTCCCGTCTTGAGAGCCGCGCCGGCGCGTTGCTGGGAACGCAGCGCATACTCGTCCTGCTCGTCTCGCGAAATCTCGTATTGCCTCGCCAGATTCTCCGCCGTTTCACCCATTACCAATCCGGAGAGTGGATCATTAAAGCCGTCGCGATACATGCCGTCAATCAGTTCAGTATTGCCAAGCCTCGCGCCCCAACGAGCGCCTTCAGCAAAGTAGGGAACGCGCGACATGCTCTCAGTGCCGCCGGCTAACACTGCATGCGCGCGGCCCAACATGATTTGCTCTGCTGCGAGAATGATCGCTCGCAAGCCGGAACCACAGGCTTGATTCACAGTGACTGCGGGCACTGTTTGCGGAACGCCCGCGCGGTAGGTAATTTGGCGAGCCACATTGGGACCGCCACCGGCCTGACGGGCGCAACCCCAGAATGAGTCCTGTATCTGTTCCGGTTGAATTCCGGCCCGGCGCACAGTTTCTTTGGCGACGGCTACACCTAAATCAGCAGCGCTCAGTGACGCCAGCGATCCGCCGAAGCGGCCAATTGGTGTGCGCACCGAGCCAATTAAGAAGACATCTTTCATCGTTTGAAGCCCATTGGTTTGTTAAGTAGTACTCCGTGAGGGTGTGTGTTGCCAGCGATCAGAACAACTTCAGCCGCAGATTACCCAGATTACACGGATTCACTAAGACTGGTTCGCATCGACTTAACTTTGATTCAACCAACATCTGTGGAATCTGCGTAATCTGCGGCTAGGTTTTGAAAGAGAGAGACCAACAACACACCTAGCGGAGCACCACCGTTTGTTAAGAATCATTGACGAAGAATGGTAGCACAGGGTAGAAGAAGACCAACAAACCACCATGTAGAACAGGCCGCCAGCCTGTTGCTCAGTCGCACCACGCAAGCTCATCAATAACCTGCTCGCTGAAAAGGAACTCGTCTATGAATTCTCAGCAGGTCGCCTCAGCGTCGAAGATGATTCGCGAGCTTATCGCCTCGCACGCGGAGTGGTTTCTTACTCAATCCGAAAACAACACCGAAGCCATCCGTCGTGAAGAGCTTGATCTATCCGTCGCGCAAGGCAGACTCATTCTTTCGTCATGGACAGAGAAGGGAACTCGCTCGTGGAAGATTGCTGCGTGCGAATTAGCCGGTGACAAACTCCTGCTGAAGACCTCGCGTCGCATGGGCGCCGAGCGGTCTATGCTCGAGTTGATTCCACGTGCTTCCGCTGCGGCGATTGCCGCGACCGTGCGGGCGGCTCGCCAACTCAGGTGTGAACAGCTGGCGCGGCTGGTTGCGGCGCTCCACGCGGGCGTGAAGGTTGAACGAGCGGCGCTGAGCCCAGGTATGCGTCGCGGTCAGCCGGGCAGGTACGCTCGCATCATCCTTCGTCAAAAGCTCGAGCGAATCGCTGTGACTGCGACGGTCGCCGGAACTAACAAAGGTGACATTGACAGCCAACTTTCGTCGGCGCTCATTTGGTTTTCAAATGCGGCTGCCCGCTCGCGGCCGCCTTACCTCCAGAAGTTGTGGCTGGTGGTGGAAGAAAGCGCAGTCAGACCCGCCCGGGATCGAATCGCGTTGCTGCGAGAAGGTCTGCGAACTTCCATCAGTCTTTTTCAGATCGATGGCGAATGGCAGCAACTCGTCGAACTTCCTGTTGCTGACCGCGCCGAGGTTTTCAAAAAGAGGCTGGCCCGCTTTCCACGAGCGATTCAACCTCCGATGAGCGAAGCGGCGAGGGCGATAGTCGAACTTGCTCCGCGCGTCATCGACGTCGTGCACGCGCGTCATGGTGAGACGCTGCGATATGCGGGCCTCCCCTTCGCTCGGGTTCGTAATCTGATGGGTGTCGATCGCGTCTGGTTTGGAATCGGCAGCGGAGGTCGAAAGGCTTTGGACGCTGGATCGGTCCACGAGTGGGATAACCTGATGCAAGACCTGGAGGAACATAGGTCAGCAACCTCAAAAGATCATCATCACGCTTTGTATCGCACGGCTGGTGAAAGCTGGTTGGAGTCGATCCTTCGTCGCGACATCACGAAGCTTGACCCGGGACTAATCATCGCGCCGCTTCATGCTCAGTTTCGCACTGCGCGTGGCGGGCCAGCCGGCGTCAGGCCGATCGACTTGCTCGCGCTCAGACGCGACGGTCGCCTCGTTGTGATTGAGTTAAAAGTCTCTGAAGATCGCGAGCATGTGCTTCAGGGCGCAGACTACTGGAGACGCGTTGAAGCTCATCGCCGCCGCGGCCACATTACGCGGGCCAGACTTTTCGGCAACTTGAAAATCCGCGATGAATCACCATTGGTCTATCTGGTCGCGCCTACGCTGCGATTTCATCCAACCTTCCAGACTCTGGCGCGCGCCATTGCTCCGGACATTGAGATCTATCGCTTCGACATCAACGAAGATTGGCGCTCCGGCGTCCGCGTCATGCGCCGAACGCGAATGAACCAACTTTGAATTCACTAGACAATGACTCTTCTACAAATCTTCAGGCAGGGGTGGGAGACGCCAGCAACAGCCAAAAGCTCTCGCAAATGCTTTGAAGTAAAGGGGCTGGAGAATTAGCCAGCCCCTTCGTCGAACCCACCTTGAGTGTCTTATGCTTCGTCTTGATAAAATGACCTCCTCCCCGCGCGTGCGGCCTTCATCGACTCCAGCGCCGCTAGCTCACCCAAATAATTAACTTCAAGTTGGGATAACTCTCGGGCTGAGCGGCCAAAGTCGATGCCGAAGACATCGCCCAGAAGACTCAAGATGACGTCGAGCCATTCATCGATCATCAGCATGATCTTATCAAGCCAATCAGGCCACGGGATATGCAGCAAATCAAAAAGTATCTCAAGAATCTGCTTGAAAATTTTCTTGAGCTCCTTCAAGTGCTGGGAGATCCAATGGATCAGCTTACCGACGATGCCATCTCTGAGCTGTTGCTCCGCGATCTGCACACCTCGCGCAGCAATGGCTTCGCCGTCCTGTACGCGTAGAAACCGATTCAACTCCAGACGCTGTGGGGCAGAAAGGCGAGTTGCTGTTTCGCGAGTGAATGCTGATAGCTTGCCTGTCTGTCCAATGAGGGACTCACCCGTCGACCGGATTAGAACCTGATGCTCACCTTGCGGTGAAGCTTTAGCGGCTAACCCGCTAATTTGTCCGACGAAGTTTTCGAGGCTCGCTAGGAATGATTCAAGCAAATCGCCGTCATCCGGGCGGCTCGACTCTGCGACCTTTGGTTGATCTGACTTTGGCATATAGCCTCCTTATTTGTGACGAACAGCTTATGGGGAAAGCATCGACATGAGGGCCGAGGCTGAAATCCTCGTCGCCACTGACGGGCACTTTTCCTCCTAAACTGTGGTAGTAATGAAAGCTCGCAAGAGTACTCGGGTGTGAATTCAGGCGCCGAAAATATCTCCATTTAGAGCAGTCATCGTGAGGCCGACGAGGGCAAGTCCCGCCAGCAGAAGTAACGTATCTGCGACCGACATCAGGCAGAGCTTACTCGCCAGTGTCCGGATTGTTAGGCTTTCCGATTAGGCTGACACGAGACCTTACTTCGATTTCGTGCTTGCAGATATGAGTGAGTTTCTTCGAAGGAACGTAACGTTGACGGCGAACAGTTTTTTCAACCTTCGCGAGGCGGAGACCGACGGACTGATCAGCGCGATGCAGGCTTACCTGATTTCAGCAGTGCTTTAGATCTATTTCGTTAGGTCAAAGCTGCCCGAAAAGTCTTGAATCCCACCTGCGGCAGCTGGTGGTTACTTCAGATCCAGCCTACCAATGTTTGATGTCGCTGTTTACTGAATTCCACCTGCGGGCCCCGGTTGAAATCGGATCGGAATAAAATAGGCCACAGATAAACACGGATGACACAGATGTCAAAAGCGGCACGAAAATCTTGCTCGGAACAGTGCCCTCGATTTCAAGAGCGTCACTTCTTCAGTTCAAGAAAGACGCCTTTCCAAAGCATGAGCAGGTGACCAGAAGGCAATGGCAGTATCACACTTTGGGGCGGAGTCCATTGGTTCGTTCTGCACACCACGACAATCCCCTCAGCCCCGGTTGCTTTGACTCCAAGTGAGTCTAAAGAAATTCCGTGTTTTAGAAAGAACTCCTTGTCAGTAAGTAAAAGACTTTGATAGCCGGGCGCGGAACAGCGCTGGGTACCAACTGCGGTTGCATCGAGATCGAGTGTGACCGATGTGCCCCTCAACTCTGCAAGCTCACGCGGTGTAGAGGCGTCATCGGGCTTGCCGTCCGCATAGCGATACCCGATAACCGTCCAATGGCCCATCGGCGGCAGCTGGCGGGCGGCATCGAAAAGCCGCGTTGTAAATCCCCTTAACACCTTCCAATCTCGCGAAGAACTTGACGGGTAAGACTGAACGGTTTTGCCAGCTGAATCCAACAGGCTGACTTCGAAATAGCGATAGTGTCCGTCAGTTTTGAATTCGATAGTTTCGAGACGAGTTTTATATTTCAACCGCGAATTATTGCTGATTGTCTCGGGTGTCGAGAGAATGGTTCGAAATTGCGCGCGGACTAAGTCCGGCTCAAAAACCAGACTCGCGGGATTTATTTCGACCGTGAATTCTTCGCCGGTATAGACGCGCTTCCATGTTTCCGCTTGTGCTCGAATCGATGCTTGCAAGCACAACAGGAGAACAAGTGCAGCGCTCAAGCTCGTTATGCGAAGCATATTCATGAGCAGCAAGCATCTAGTCCGCGACTTTTGGCCACGTATCTGTTCAGATCCGTATCATCCGCGTTTATCCGTGGCTAATAATGCCCCGGTAATAATGCGCCAGCATTTTATTGAAAAGAACTCTGGACGCCACTCTGAGTTGAGTAACGCCACTTTTCGAACCCTTGCAATAAGCCGAGGCAGACCAGTCGTTTTCTCACTTCAAGGTTGCCAGGCACTCAATCTCAACCCGAGCACCCTGAACGAGCCCACCTACTCCAAAGGCGCTACGTGCCGGCAGCCGGTCCTTAGCGAAGTAGGTGACATAGACTTCATTCATCGCGTCACGCTCACTAATATCCGCCAGCATGACTGTACATTTGACTACATGCTCAAGCGATGATCCATTCCGCTCGAGTATGCCGCGGATGTTTTCCAGCGCTTGTTTAGTCTCAGCCTTGATTCCACGGGGCGCGTCGGGGGAACTGTTCGTTCCGAGTTGCCCCGAAAGATAAAGCATGTGACCGACTCGCACGGCTTCCGAAAATGGCGCCGGGCGCGGTCTTGCAGCCGCAAGGTATTCGACCTGAGGCGGCGTGGTTGTCGGCTTACTAGCACGGCGAACCGGTTGAGGCTTTTTCGCCTGCTGAGCTTCAGCAACGCCAATGAAAAGCAAACCTACGCAGGCGATCGTGATCAGCTGAAAGATTAATCTCATAGGTTTTTCAACTCCTGAAAGTTCGCCAACAAAAATCTTAGTGTGACCAGACTGACGCTTTCTTTGCCCAGACGCTCTCCGGATATTTCTCTCCGAGTTCTACTGCCACGCCGCCCAGCAACGTGTGATCACTCGTTTTCTTGTACCGGCTTACGCCTCTCCAATACACGGCTTCCGGCGCAGCGGCCGTTTCCGCGTAGCGCTCGATGATCTGATCGTACATTCGCTCGGCATCAACCCACTTCTTAGCCATGAGGGAGATTCTCGCTAACCCCATCTCCAACTGAGCACGGAATTCGTGCTTGGGAAGGTAGCCTTCAATGCGCCACCGCTCCTCTCCGCTTGAGTCCATGATGAGCACCGTCGGCGTCCAGACGGCGTCGAAGCGATGAAAGTAGATTGCGTGTTCTTTGATGTGCGCTTCTACAGGAAGGAAATTCGCATTGATGAAGCTCGAGACTTCATCGTCGGCATAGGATTCGGCTTCCAGCCGAACACAGGCGCCTCAAGCCGGGGCGGCGCTGAAGTCGAGCAGCAAAGGCTTCTTGTCGGCCTTTGCTTGAGTTAGTATCGCATCAACGTCCTTGTTCCATTGCACACTCATTTTACCGCCTCCTTAAAATCAGGTTTGCCCATGTTCTCCCCAGTGATGTTCCGAGTCAATCTACAATCAGCAATCAGCAATCTTATTTTGTTCGATACCATTGCCATAGTTTGCGCTGCAGGGTTCGCCTATTGATGTGCCGGTCGTGCAAGTATTTGTCTCTGGCGTAGACGCCGATTTCTTTGTACAGCTCCTGATATCTGTCAGGCAGCATCTTAATCGTATCGACATCAGTAATTTCCTCGAGCATGTAAACAGCCCGGTCACCAACTGTCATTCTCATCGTGCCCCACCGCGGTATCGAACGCGGATCAGGTTTGTGTCGCAGGTTGGTAACGTTGGCAATGAGGCAAGGCACAGCTGATTTTCCCGCAGCCTTTAAAGCGTCGTAATGAGTATCGACGCCAGCCTTCCCATCGAATGGGATTATTTTGATCTGAGAAAGGTGCACGTCGCAAACGTTCTTTGCTTCGGCGAGCGAGACCATCGCCAGAACAGCGACGACAATGACAATCACCGAAAAAAGTTTGCTCTTCATTAGTCCATCGGGCGCGGGGTGATCGGCGAAATGTTACGTGCGCGTTCACCCCGCCCGTACGTAGTTCATTCCTGGCCACAGATGAATGCGGAGAAACACGGATCTAAGATTCGGATTTATTCAGATCCCTTATATCCGTGTTCATCTGTGGCCTAAAACTAAATCGCTCCCCGCTCAGTCAACATCGGCGTGAGTCAAGTATGTTGGGAAGAAACTCTGAATGCAATCGGGATAGGAAAATTCTATTCGCGTGAAACGTTGCTCTGCTGAGTGGTTCAGGGGCATTCCCAGCCCTGGTCAATTAGCTCTCAGTCGGGGTTCGTTTCAAGCTTATATATCGGCTGATTATTGATCCGAGACTCGCCATCGCCAACAAAATCGGGGCCATGAATAAGAAATAGATTGAGCCAAGGAGAAGATCCACCAACAAGACAAGACCGATGACAGGCCATGGCCCCAGAACGACCCTTATCCAGCTCGGTTGCTCAGAACTATCAAGCGAGGAAACGTACATGATCCCGGTAAGGAAAGGAAGAGCCAGGAGATTGAGCAGGAATAGAGTGCTCAACAAGTTTTCAGAGCGGCCCAGATACATCGCAATCACAATAAGTGCAGAGCCGAGCGGCGCCAGGTGATGTGCTTTGATATTACTGTCTAAATCAATCGGCATCTCGAGTCTTCCCGTGGCACGGGCGTCTCGCCCGTGAACTTCATATCGGTGCGTGGCACGGGCGTCTCGCCCGTGAACTTCGTATCGGTGCGTGGCACGGGCGTCTCGCCCGTGGACTTCATATCGGTGCGTGGCACGGGCGTCTCGCCCGTGAATGTCACATCATAGCGCGCGCCGCGACATTGGATGATCGTCATTGAGCTGCAACAGATCCCATAGATTTCCATACAGATCTTCAAAGACGGCCACTATGCCGTAAGTCTCTTTCTTAGGTTCTCTCACAAAGCGTATTCCACTGGCAACCATCTCGTTGTAGTCCCGCCAAAAGTCATCAGACTTGAGAAACAGGAACACTCGCCCGCCCGCCTGATTACCAATGAAGGGTTCCTGTTCCGGCTTTGAAGCTTTGGCTAACAACAACGTAGTTCCGGATGACCCCGGAGGAGAAACTACTACCCACCGCTTATCTTGCTCCGGCTGATAGGTATCTTCAATCAACGTGAAATGAAGCTTCCTCGTATAAAACTCGATTGCTTCATCGTAATCTCTGACGACGAGAGCTATATGGACAATTGACTGTTTCATCTCATCGCTCCTTCGCCCTGAATGTCTTCCGATGGTGTCAACCGAGTTTCGATCTGAACATTAGTACACGCGAAAGAAGCCAGTTTGGTTCCCTCCGTTCCTGGATCTTTCTACCACGGGCGAAAATTACATCAAGCTAACATCGGCTAAGAAGGTTAGTCCGGCGCTTTAAGCTCACAAGACGCAGGTGACTGCTCAATCTGCGCCGTCTCATGGTCAAGAAGGGTAGTTTACTCCCGCTGATGTTGATTAGCTGCCAACTTTCCGTTGAGCCCAAACCTTCGGCAATAACATACTTGACTCACCCAGCTGCGTTTAGAGCACAGGATTTGAGCGCTAAAAGCGCGGCGTGGCCCAGTCGGCATCCCGACGCCTCGGGATAGCGGGTGGGTCCCAGCCACAAACTGAAATACAAAAAGGCTGGGCTGCGCAATTACAGGGTGAGTTGAGTAGCCAGGACCCACCTGCTATCCCGAGGCGTAGGGATGCTGACTGGAGCACATCGCGCGCTTTTGTTCAACCGAACCGTGGTGAGTCAAGTATGTTATTTCATTCACACCCGGTTTCAACCGGGTGATAACGGTTCCACGAGAACGTTCTTAACCGTTTCAACGGTTTCCATTCTTTTGTTGGCAAGGGAAACCGTTAAAACGGTTCGGGTAATTCGTGGGCTGTTCTGTCACCCGGTTGAAACCGGGTGTGAATGAGAGAATGGGTTGCAACAGGCGCTGTAGATTACATCCAAAATAAAGTGACCTATGGGGCCACAAGGCTGTACGACAGAACCTTATTTAGGGGATCAGGTGCGAAGTTCCTTTTGACGGTTCGAACCTGAACCATCCACCTGCTCCCGTAGTTGGCATTTTAGACTTTTCGGGCAACGCCCCTTGAACCTGAACGATCACTTCCCGCCTAGCGCCTGCTCGATCTCCGTCAGCGTTTCCTGCGCTGTTGACAAATCGCCGGAACGCAGGCGTGTGTAAATCTCCACGGCACGTCGGGCAAGGGTTAGCGCTTCATCGTTGACGCGATTTTGTTTGAGTAAGGCCTTCGCAATACGACGAGAATCTGCTGCAATCAACTCCTGCCGCCCGACTTTGTCATCCAGCGACAGGGCTTCGCGGCCGAGGGACTCGGCTTCCGCCCACTGCTCGCGGTCAAGGGCGAGTGCTGCCAGGTTGCCGAGACGAGTGGCGATGAGTCCTTCGTTTTTGTTTATCTTTGCAATGCGCAAGGCTTCGCGGTAATCGCGCTCGGCGGCGGGATAATCTTTGTTGGCCCTTTCGGCGTTAGCCAGCCAGTTCAACTCAATGGCAACATCATTGCTTCCAGGGGAAATTGAGCGTTTAATTTCCAACGCTTCACGGTGGGCGGCGATGGCGGCGGGGTAGTCTTCTTGCAGTTGGTAGCCGAGCCCACGCAGTTGGATGGCAGTCGCTTTCAGGCGCGGCAGACTATAGGTCCAGTGAGATGCGGCTCGGGTAGCGCAAGCCAGCAAGAGATCAGGTTGGTTGCGAAGGTAGTATGTGTATCCCGCTCGATATGCTAGCCAGCCGGCGTTCTCATTATCGTCGGCTGCGATGGCGCGTAATTCGGCTTGTTCAAAGAGCCAAATGTTTTCATCCCATCGTCCGGTGAATTCGAGAAAAACCATAAGTTTGTTGCAGACCGATTGCAAGCGGTCATTCTCACCTTGCAAGAGGCGCGGCAGGGCGGCGGCGAGCAAGTCCCATTCAGCATCCAGCGTCTTGAAGCCTTCGTAGTTGGTCCCTCCGCCGTGTTGCATAGCAAGGGCGTTGGCGCGGTCCGTGAGGGCGTCGCCTGTTTTGGTCACGGCTTCGGGGCGGCGGCTCTTGATGAATTGCGCGGCCAGCGGCGGGAGATAGAAGGTGCGCGATTCGACATTCGAGATGAGGATGGAACGGTCGGCGAGGTCTTCGAGAGCGGTTTCGGCGGCGCGTTCGGGCAGTTCGGTCATCTGCGCAATCCACACCAGTTTGGCGGGCTGGGTAAAATGCGTCAGCGCGGCGAGAACTTTGGTCTCGCTTTCGGTGAAGGTTTCCAGCAGGTCGCCAAAGATGTATTCGAGCGGGTCGTTGCCCTTGGGTGCTTGCTCGATAAAGGCGCAGGCTTCGGCGATGGTGCGGCACTGCGAACCTTCGCGTCCCAACTGTCCCGCAATCCAGCGGATGAAGAGCGGGTTGCCCTGCGTGATTTCGTAGAGTTCGTCGCGTTCCTTTTGCGTGGCGCGTTTCAGGCGCAGAGAGCGGGCGGCGAGCTCGTCCACCAACTGCATCGCTTCGTCGTGCGAGAGGCGGTCGAGTCGAATGATGCGCGCGTCCACATCCGCGCGGCGGCGCGAGGTGACGATGGCTTTGTTGCCGTCGGGCAGGCGCGACAAAAACTGGAACAGGCGCGCGCGCTCTTCTTCGGGCAGCGTTTCGAGGTTGTCAAAGACGATCAGGATTTTCTTGCCCGCCATTGCCATGCGCAGAGGATTGGCGCGCTCGTCGGGCGCGAGGCGCGGGATGCCATCTTCACCCAACTCCAGCGCGAGTTCGTTCAACATGGAGAAGTAGTTATCGCGACTGAAATCCTTGAGTGGCTTTTCGCCTTCGGGGGTCAGTTCGCGCACTTTGGCGGTGATGAAAATCTTACGTTCGAATAATTCCGAAGGCGCGTCGTGCGCGGCTTTGATCGCCAGCGCGGTCTTGCCGATGCCGCCTGGTCCGTCAATCAGCGCGCCCCAGGTGCGTGATTCGGGGGCAAGGGCGGAGGCGATGATTTTGAGTTCGTCTGCGCGACCAAAGAAGAAGGGTTGTTGAGGAAGGGTGGAGCCGGTGGGTTTGGGAGCCTGGTAAATTGGGATTGGAGAATCGGGAATTGGATGATGATTTGCGACGTAATGACTGAGGGCGTTGGCTACTTTTGCTCTCAAGTCATCGGGTGTGGTGAAAGAATCGCAAACATGGACTTTTTGAATGCGCTTCTTGAAATCTTCCAGTTTAGACTTTCCCGGTTCGCCTTCGATCCATTTTTTCAACCAAGGCTGATTCTCTTCGTCGAGAATAAAACAGTAGATTGGTTTGCCAAGTTTTTTGGCATGAACATATTCCGTTTCGGTGATTGAGACGTCCGCACCGTCAGGGATAAATCCATAGCGCAGGGCATAAATACCGATGAAGAGATCACTTGCCTCCACTTCTTTCAAGCATGCAACCAACGGTTCGTCGGGACGGGCGCCAAACACTTCCATTTTAACCGCTTGATAGCTAGTACGTTGCACGGCTGTGATAGCCGCGTCACGGTACTCGATCAAATCTTTGTAAGTTGAGCTGATGAATACTTTCATGGAACCTCACTCCCGACCCATCTCTCAAGGGCAATAACATACTTGACGACTCAACGCGGTGAACGCCGAAGGCGTTAGCGAATTCCAGCCTGGGGCAAAGCCCCAGGAATAATACCAGTGTCGTCTTCGCTAACGCTGAAAGCGTTGGCGAGTGGTGCAGCGGCTGGTTAGGGACTTCCTCGAATTCTACTCGCGAACGCTTTCAGCGTTCACCGATAGCTACGCTTCCTTTCCTGGGGCGCTGCCCCAGGCTGGAATTTGCCAACGCCTTCGGCGTAAACCATGCGCAAGTCGAAAATATGAGGTTTCCGGTTTGAGCAGTATGTTATCGACACGGCGGGGTTGGACTACCGCAATCACTCTATCGGCATTGCTAAGGCAAATTGTATTTCAGCAAGGAGTGCGCTCATCTCCACAGTTCGCTCAGTGTTGACCTCGACGAGTGGAGCGACACCTAGCGGACCCAGCGTGGCCTGTTGTTGGAAGTTGGTCAAGACCTCAGCATGCGTCTTCAAATGATCCAAATGTCCTTCGTGCCGCTGGCGTGAGAGAAATCGCTCGGCCGCAACCTGCGGGCTGCAAACACAATGAAGCTCAATCGCAATGCCCGGGAGCGATGACAGCCATTCGACCGGTGTACCAGAATCAACTTGCGACGAGGGATGTCGCCACCACGACGTAATTACGGCGCCGTGTGAACCAAGAGCTTTTTCTCGAAGCACCTCGTCAGCAGCTCGACTCAGCCGCGCTCTCCATTCCGCATCTCCAATGCCCTGGCTATTGAACATCGCTTCAAGGAGATCGTCTTTGTCCAACATTGCCAACCCCAGCGCCGCCGCCACGGCCCGACCGATCGTCGACTTACCGCTGGCAGGAATGCCCGAGATGATTATGTAGCCTTGCATGAAGATCCGCACGATTGAGTTGACGCCGCGGTGTGACTAAGTCTCGGCATAAGTTCTTCTGCTCTTCAGGTGTATGAAAACCGCGAGCGCCATGAGGAAGATTGCCAGGGCGGGTAAGAGAACACGAAAAACAAATTCTTCACTCGCAATTTCCGCCTCGAGCGACTTTACTTGCAGACCAGTTACCCATAAGCCGTACGACTTAACTGCGCCGTCAATCGGGATTTTCGTCGAATGTGGTAAGACGTAGGTCCTAACCTCTATTCCGCGCTGTTTGAGGACAGCGGCGGCACTGCCCTCATCGAGCGCGTCTGTCCAAAATCGATGACCTTCTTCGAGAATCACAATCGTTTTTGGGTAGCGACCGCCGGGAAAACGATAAATATAGTATGACCCCAAATGTCCCCGAACTTCCGAAAAGTCGTTGGCTTTAGGAGTCGCCGTGGTAAAGGCGGGCACAACACAGACAATACCGATGCCTAGCAGGAACAACGGTGCGAGATACAGGCTTATTACTCTCATAGAGGGCTATCATCCTCGGCTGGAACTCGGCAGATAGTAGCCCCAGGTGAGCGAGCATAGCGAGCGTAACCCGGAGATCAGGTCAACTTCAAATTGCCGAGCCCGATTTGGTGAGCGACAGCGTCGGTCCAGCACTACTAAAGCCCATCAGCGGGCAAGTCAACGCCGCTATGGAACATTGTTGCCGCCGTTCCAGTCGCCGGCGACAGGCAAGTCTCCCGCTTGGCCGAACACGAATTGAATATCCGCCGTCCCGGTGAAACTCGTGTTGGTGTTATTCAGCGAGAAGATCGGGGCAAAACCTCTGTGCATGCCGATGGTGTCAACGCCGTTGCCATTCCAATCTCCCGTCAAGGGTGAGCCGGGGGCCGGGCCACAGTAGTTGGCGGCGCTGATGCTGACCGTCGAATTATTATTACTCAGGAAGAAGGAGCAGGCGGCCAAATCTCTGTAAACCCCGACCGTGTCAAGGCCATCGCCGTTCCAGTCACCGGCCACAGGCTTGTCGCCCGATTGTCCGGAGAAGGTAATGAGACTAGCAGTCGGCGAAGAGTTGTTGATGTTCGGGCGGCTTTGCACGAAAAGTCTTAAATCCCACCTGCGGCAGCTGGTGGATAGTTCAAGTTCGACCTACGAAGAGAGGTTAGGATGGTCCTTTGAATCCCCTCAGCGGCAGCTGAGGGATGTTTCAAATGCAGCCTCGCTCGCAAGTTTCAACGGAAATAGGCAGGACTTGAACCATCCACCAGCTCCCGCAGGTGGGATTCAGTAAACAACGACA